>ENA-UONZ01000237-UONZ01000237.1-human-gut-metagenome-genome-assembly--contig:-C93old-NODE-237-length-98015-cov-14.712383_pt1 | contig 98015 bp, 79 predicted proteins | sample MGYA00242468_ERZ724015 | MGnify/ENA metagenome assembly ERZ724015
AGCTATGTCTTCTTTTATGCGATTTTCAATTTGCGCAAGTTATTGTACATTATCAAGCATGATGAGCACCCCGAAAAGCACAAATGCAAGTATCGGGAAAAGAGCTCGGAGGGTATTGCCTACCCTCACTTTTCTCTCGTATGCCGCATCCTTGGCGGACATGCCGTCTTGCGCTTCCTTCTCTTCGGAACGATCCTTTCCAATCAACCTGCGAATTAGGCCAAAGACACCGGATATGAAAAAGCCAACCACAGCAAGAATCAATCCCGCAATAGCAAAGACAAGGTCGCTGGAACTCGGTGCTAAAACACCGGTTGAATTTTCCGGCGCATTGGGATCATATTTGATCTCGATAACCTTACCCACCGCAATAGAGTTCGCCAAGGGACCATACTTACCTGTATAATGCGTTCCATCCACTTCATATTCGTAGGTCATCCAATAATTGATACTGCTCCGCCTGTCCTTGCGAGAACCCTTTATGACCGATTCAGAAACATCGGTAATATTTGCGGTGCTGGTCACCCAGTCAGTGTGGTGGAGTGGCTGGATATAGGCATCCACTCCCATAACAAGCATACGGATACCGGTGATCAGCATAGTAATTCCTATGATGATCACCACCAACCGGGAAATATAATTAGGTTTCATCGCTATGCGCCCTCTCAATTCTAACGACCAACTCGCCAATCTCTCCCTCGTACAGTGATTTGTTATAAGGGAGCCTGTGCGTTTGGTGTGTTCGGTCAATGAATTTCAGGTCATAAAAGTAGTATGTTTGACGGACTCCCATTTTGTACGGAGAGCCAAACTTCCGTTGCGACTCGACAAGACGCCAGTCCAAAATGTCGCCGTAACGGTAGTACCGCCCGTCGAAGGGATTGGTGCGGCAATAAAAACCGTCCTTCTGAATGATTACTTTGTAAAACAACCCAAGAGAAAGAATCTGTGACAGTGACATCAGCTCAAGAATAACGGGAACTGCAATGACTATCGGCGGCAGATTCCACGCCAAAAACAACATCACCATTACGACAAGCATAATCAAGGAGAGAATCGTGGGAATTACCACAAACCCGACCTCCTTCTTGCCCGTTATAACGATCTCCCAGTCAAGGGCATCTTCTTCGCTTTTGATCCCCATAGTCTCAACCCGCTCGATCATATAATCAACTGCATCGATTTGGGAGCCAAGTACGAGGAATCTCGTCCGCTTTCCTTCTACCGTTTCAAAGTTGCAGTAGGTCGGCTGGCGTGCGTTTGTCTCCCTGCCGGAAATGAGCCACATATTGCGGATCTCGGTGTAGCGGTAGAACTGCCCGTTACCGGGCGAGGTCTGGAAATAAAAGCCGTCCTTATCCACGAACACCTTAAAAAACAGAGTGCTGTATACGGACAGAAGGAAGGCGATTGCCATCAAGGCCGCTAAGCCGCCGACCAAGATATAGGCACCGTTGTGTGCGGTGTAGAGCCAGAATGTGACCCCGCCAAAGAGCGCCAGCATGAAAAAAGCCACGATGCTCCCGGTCCGGTTGGTGATTTTATACTTCCAGTTTCTTTCTTCCATTTTATTCTCCATGCTCGGCGGCTTTTTGGTTAAAGCGGAAAAGAAGCGTTCATAATGATAGAGGAGGTGGAAGAACTTGGATAACAAAAATGAGCAGCAGATCGGCTCGGCCACCTATGTGGTGGAGCGGGTATTCACCAAGGACACCCACCAGGCGCTGGTGTCCCAGGAGCAGTTCGACCTGGCGGCCTATTTCATGGGGGAGAACACCAAGGCCAACGGCGTAAACCCGGCCTTCCGCCACAGCATCTTCGGCGGCATCGTCTACTGCGCCTACTGCGGTGCAGCCATGTGCTCCGGCGGGTCCGTCTACAACGGAGAGCGGGAAAAATACTGGTATCTGGTGTGCAACAATCTGCCCTCCCGGGACTCGCCCCTGGAGGCGGCAAGCCCCGGGAGGGCTTTGACAAGCTGAAGAGCGCTTTGGAGAAAAACTCCAAAGCGCTCTTGGGTCTTCTTACGAGAGCTTCCGTTACAGGTTCTTCTCGTAGGACTCGATCATCTTTTTGACCATCTGACCGCCCACGCTGCCGGCCTCACGAGAGGTCAGGTCGCCGTTATAGCCGTCCTTCAGGTTGACGCCAACCTCGTTGGCGGCTTCCATCTTGAACTTATCCATAGCGGCACGGGCCTGGGGCACGTTCAGCTTGTTGGTATTCTTGCTGGACATAGTCACGATCTCCTTTCTTTGGGTACTCGGCTTTCGCCTGTTTGGGTATCGCAAGCATAGTTTGAGCGGATAGACGGAGAATATGTGTTTTTTTTGTTGGTAAAATTTGTCCGTGCGCAGAATGAAAACAAAACATATGTCGAAGGGAAAACTCATGGCACGGTAACTTCGATCCGCTTTCTGCCGGGAAAAATAAGAGATTCGGAGAAATATTGCCTTTTTCCGGCAAAGCGTGTAAAATAGAGCTGCTTTGACCCGGGCGGCAGGGGCCGACGGCCTGATGGAGGATCGGCTCTTCCCGGGGATTCCGCGAGAAAGAGAAAGGGAATGCTTATGGAATCGATCCTGCGTTTTTTCCGGGGCTGCATCAGCGGCCTGTTCTGCCTGACGCGGCGGCTGGGCGTGCGCCACCGGGTCTGCTTCTTCAGCCGCCAGTCTGACCGCCTGACCGAGGACTTCGCCCTCTTACAGGAGAGCCTGGCCGCCGCAGACCCCACCATGGAGATCCGCACCGTCTGCTGCCGCTATAGAGACCGGCGGGACGGTCTGTTCCGCTTTTTGCGCATGTGCCTGAAGAGCCTGTTTCTGGCCGCCCGGGCGGAGGTGTGCGTGCTGGACGGCTACTGGCCCGTGATCTGCCTGCTGCGCGATAAAAAGAGCCTGCGGGTGATCCAGATCTGGCACTCTGTGGGCAAGATCAAGCAGTCCGGCTACCAGACCCTGGACAGGCCCTCCGGGCGAAAGAGCAGTACCGCCCGGGCCATGTGCATGCACCGGAACTATGACGTCATCATTGCCGGTGGTCGGGCCTGGGACGAGTATTACTGTGCCGCCTTCGACGTGGATGAAAGCCGCCTGCGCAACTGGGGCCTGCCGCGGCTGGACCGGCTGAGCGAGGCCGCCGGGGCAGACCCGGCGCTGCTGGCCCGTCACCCGGAGCTGCAGGGGCGGATCATCGTGCTCTATGCCCCCACCTACCGCACCTACCCTCTGGAGCTGCCGGAGAACTTTTTCACCCAGTTCCCGGCGGACCGATATGCCCTGGTCTGCCGCTACCACCCCAATCAGGTCTTTGCCGGCGGGCCGGGCCGCAGCGACTATCCGGAGGAGGATATTTTCGACCTGCTGTGCGCGTGCGACTATTTCATCACCGATTATTCCTCCCTGGCTCTGGAGGCGGCGGCGCTGCGCAAGCCCACCGTTTACTATCTGCCGGACGAGGAGCGCTATCTGCGGGAAAACGGTGTGAACATCGATCTGCACCAGGTCATGCCCGCGTGCACCTTCACGGCGGCGGAGGATGTGTACCGGCTCATTGACGGCGGCGGCTACCCCATGGAGGCGCTGCGCCGCTACCGGCAGCAGTACCTGCCGGATCCCCTGGGCCACGCCACGGAGCGGATCACGGCGCTGATCCTGGGTAACGAGAAATAGCCGGTGCCTGCCGGGTGTATGCCGCATTTCGGCGGTAAAAATGTCGCAAAATGCGTTCTATACGGCATAAATGTCTTGACAATTTGCGCCTGACGGTATACACTGTTATCGTATTGAACAAAACAAACAAGGCAAAAGGGGGCTGATGATTTTCCTGTACACATGAAAAAAGATGAACGAGAAAGGAATGAAAAAATGAAAGGAACAACGAAAACACCTGTCCGGTCCAGGCTCCTGTCGGTCCTCCTGTCGGTGATGATGATTCTGTCGCTGCTGCCGGTAGATCTGGCCTTTGCAGAGACAGGCAAAAAGACCGGCTGGGCCGGTGTACCTGACGGGGAAGTCCTGGTCAAGGACACCGTCACCCATATCTCCGACGGCGTGACCTCCCGCGAGATCATCTGCAACGTCCCCACCGGCGACCGCCAGCAGATCGATTACATCGCGGAGATCGAGCCCCGGGATACGCTGAAGGTCGTCAGCGGCTATGGCCATGACGACGCCAGCAAATGGAGCCTGACCCCCACCACGGTGCAGGCCAAGGCTTATGAGGAAAACCATCCCGGCGAGACCGTTATCGCGGCCATCAACGCCGACTTCTTCAACATGGCCACCGGCCAGCCCATGGGCGCCCTGGTCATGAACGGAACGGAGTATAACGCCGCCAATGGCCGGGCCTACTTCGGCATCACCAAGGACGGCAAGGCCGTTGTGCGCAACACGCCCGACCTGAGCGACCTGCAGACCGCCGTGGGCGGCGATGCCATCCTGGTGCAGGACGGCAAGATCGTTGTCAGCTCCAGCGAGTATGGCGACATCCGCTACAGCCGCACGGCTGTGGGCGTCAAGGCCGACGGTACCATCATGACTTTCGTCACCTATGGCCGCCGGGCACCCATTTCCTATGGCCGTACATATTATGAGCTGGCCCAGATGATGCAGCGGGGCGGCTGTGTGGCCGCTTTGGCGCTGGACGGCGGCGGCTCCTCCACCTTCTGCTCCCGGCCCGAGGGCACGGACAAGCTGGAGGTGCGCAATACCCCCACTGACGGCGCCGAGCGCGAGGTCAGCTCCAGCCTGCTGGTGGTATCCACCGCCCAGGCCACGGGCGTCTTCGACCACGCTGTGCTCAGCCCCAATAACGAGGTCTATACCCCCGGCACCCAGGTGCAGTTCTCCGCTGTGGGCGTTGATACCGCCGGCAAGTCTGTGGCTCTGCCGGAGGGCGTCAGCTATGCCCTGTCTGAGGGCTGCGAGAACATGGGCACCATGGATGCTGTCACCGGCCTTCTGACCACCAACGAGGCCTGCGGCACCCTGGGCGTGGATATGCTGCTGGACGGCAAGGTCGTCGGCACCACCACCATCGAGGTGGCCACCCCCGACCAGATCTATTTCGCCAACGAGGAGATCAGCCTGGGCTTTGAGGAGACCACGGACTTCGGTCTGGTGGTCCGCAGCCAGGGCCGCGACATCCATATCAAGTCCGGCGACATCCTCTGGAGCATCACCGATGTGAAGACCGCGTCCGGCGAGGCCGCCGCGGCGGAGGATATGGGCACCTTTGACGGCAACAGATTCACCTCCTCCGACGGCAAGACCCTCAACGGCAACGTGAACGCCGTCTCCAAGTGGGACGAGTCTGTCAAGGGCTCCATTCACGCCATCGTGGGCATGCTGCCCACCGTTGTGTGGGACTTTGAGGACCATGTGGACGCCGAGACCGGCGCCGTGACCCCCGCTTCGGATTATTATGTGGGTGACAGCGGCATCCTGACCACCAGGAACTATGGCCGCGGCGGCAAGCAGTCCATCGAGATCGTCAGCATCGACGATGACGAGCCCGTCCGCTTCGGCTCCAAGGCCCTGAAGCTGAACTATGACTTCAGAGACTGCGGCGCCGTGACCGAGGGCGCCTGCATCGGTACAACGACAGGCATGCAGATCAGCGGTACCCCCACCGCCATCGGCGCCTGGGTCTATGCCCCCGAGGGCGTGGGCATCACCTATGATCCCTCCGTCAGCCCCCAGGCCGGCTTCTGGCTGCGCGGCTACGTCAAGGACGGCGCCGGCAACAATATGGCCTATGACTTCACATTGGAGCCCAAGTCCTGCGTGAAGGAGGACGGCTCCTGGAACGGCGTGCAGCCCGGCATCTATTGGGAGGGTTGGCAGTATGTGGAGGCCGATCTGACCAAGCTCACCCCGCCCTACAGCATCCAGCCCGGCATGACCTTCCGGCTGATGTATGTGGCCGGCACCAATATGGGCACCAAGTCCGCCGGCTCCATCTATTTTGATAACTTCCAGTTCGTGTATGGCGCCAATGTGGACGACACGGACGCTCCCGTGGTGGACTCCATCACCGTCAACGGTACGGAGCTGAAGAATGACGCCGTCATCGAGGACGCCAAGCTGAAGATCGACGCCATCTTCCACGATGTGGAGAACAAGTACACCACCGGCATCGACAAGGATACCATCCGTATGTACATCGACGATGTGAACGTGGTGAACAATGACCGGTATCAGTATGCCGTGGAGCCTGACGGCACCATGAGCCATCTGTATGACCTGGAGCTGGAGAACGGCCAGCACACAGTCACCGTGTCCCTGCGCGACGGCTTCGGCAACGAGACCACCGAGACCCGTACCTTCACCGTGAAGAAGGCTGCCCCGGCTGCCACCGTGCAGGTGAAGCCGCTGGAAAAGACGGCCATCCTCGGCAAGACCGTGGATATTCAGATCCTGGCCTCTGATGCCACCGTGACGGAGAACACCACCGTCCTGAAGCTGGATAACCTCTTCCCCGATTATGAGGTGATCTTTGCCGACGGCTACGAGGGTTCCTATTCCTTCAGCAAGCTCAGCAAAAAGCTGACGGTGAAGACCGCTCTGCAGGACGGCACGCAGCCTGCCGCCGGCGATAACGGCTGCCTCATGGCCACCGTCCGGGTGCAGATCCCCGCCACGCTGAACGAGAGCTCCGCTCTTAGCTTCACCGTCAAGGGCGGCAGCTTCCTCACCGCCTCCGGCGCTTACGCTACCTATCACCAGCCGGAGGTGCGCATCCCCGTGGGCGCGGAGTATACCATTTCCGCGGCACCCATCATCGTCAGTGAGTCCGGAACGGGCACTCTGACCGTGGTGAATTCCAAGGGCGAGCCCGCCGTGGGCGTGTCCATCTACATGGACGGTACCAATGAGCTGGTGGGCGTCACCGACCAGGACGGCAAGCTGACCACGGACCGCTTCGGCAAGGCCGTGGGCAAGTACCTGGTGTATGCCAAGGACGAGGCGGGCCTGCTCTCCTTCCGTTACAGCATCGGCGTGTATGACATTGCCAGCCAGACCCTGCCCTATAACGTCCGCTTCAACGCACCCAAGAATGAAACCACGGAGAAGAACATCAGTTGGCTCAGCAACCCCGCTGTGGAGGGCCAGCAGAGCATCCGCTATGCCGTCTCCGGCAGCGATAATTGGGTGACCGTCGCGGCCAATACCACCCAGATGACCTTCACCGAGGGTGGCTATATCACCGCGAACTTCAACAACATCACCCTCACCGGCCTGTCCGCCGGCACCACCTATGACTATCAGGTTGGCTGCGGCGAGCTGTGGACGGATGTGGCCACCTTCTCCACCTCCGACGGGGAGACGGACCATGCCGACTTCTTCGTCCTGGGTGATATCCAGGCCGATGACCTGACCAATATCACTACCATCCGCGACACCCTCAAGGGCGGCCACTGGAACTTCGGTATCCAGACCGGTGACGCAGTGGATAACCCCCGCACCTATAAGGGCTGGGACGAGTACACCGGCCTCTTTAACGGCAGCACCATGGGCAGTACCAACATGGTGCAGGTCCTGGGCAACCATGAGCTGCAGGGCGAGGCGCTGGAGTCCAAGGCCATGTTCGGCCTGGATGCCAGCTACGGCGGAAGCTGCTACTCCCGCACCTACGGCAACGTGTATCTGGCCGTCATCAACTACACCGGCAACGCTGCGCAGCTGCGCACCGCGCTGGATTGGCTGAAGAAGGATGCCCAGGCCAGCACCGCTGACTGGAAGATCCTGACCATGCACCAGCCCGCCTATTACACCAACAATTCCGGCGGTAACGCTGAGATCAATGCCCTGGTGCCCTCCGCTGCGGAGGAGGCCGGCATCGATGTGGTGTTCTCCGGCCACGATCACTCCCTGGCCCGCACCAATCCTCTGCGCGGCGGCGAGCGGGATGACGACAACGGCATCCTGTACTACATCTGCGGCAGCAGCGGCGAAAAGTCCTACAGCATCACCACCAGAGACGTATTTGACTATGACAAGGTCTTTGCCGTGGCTACGCTGGACTTCAATGCCATCTATCTCACCGCTCATGCCGACGCCGACAAACTGACCATCAACGTCTACGACGTGGGCAAGGATGAACCCGTTGACACCTACACGCTGGAGTCCGACTGCTTTAAGAACGGCCACACCTACCAGCTGGATACTGCGGCCAAGCAGGCTGTGTGCACCGTTTGCCACCGGGCCAATGAGACCTTCACCGGTGACATCCTGGATGCCGACGTCAACGAGTACTACATGCTCAGCGGCGCGCTGCAGAGCGGCTGGGTGTCCATCGGTACGGAGGTCCGCTACTACCATCCCGACACCTGCATCCGTGAAACGGTGACCGAGACGGAAACCGCTTCCACCTGCATCTTCCGCGGCTATGTGGACTATACTTCCGCCTCCGGCGCCACCAAGCGGGTGAACAACCCCCGTCCCGGCGGCCATGACTATAAGCTCAACGAGGCGGGCCAGTCCGTCTGCGCCACCTGCGGCCATGTCCGGGTCAATATGCAGGATGTGACCGTCAAGCTGAGCACCACGGCCTACACCTACAACGGTCAGAAGCGCACCCCATCCACCACGGCCTACGCGCCGGACGGCACGCAGCTGATCAAGAAGTCCGTGGACGGCAGCGTGTATGATCCCTATGCCTACTATGATTACTACTCTACCTACAGCAACAATGTGGAGGTCGGTACGGCTACCGTCCGCCTCAATGCCTACAAGTTTGCCTACTATGTGGACATTAATGACTACCATGGCAACTGCGCAGGCTACATTGATGTAAACTATGAGATCCGGCCCGACCTGCCCACCGATGTCAAGGCAGAGGTGAAGGACGATCAGGTGGTGCTCACCTGGACGGCGGCTCTCTGCCAGCCGGAGTATGTGATCTACCGCACGATGGATGGCCGGAGCTATGATGAGCTGGGCGTTACCGACCAGACCTCCATCACTCTGCCTCTGGCAGAGACCATGGGCTATCGCCTGCGCATTGGCACCCGCAAGCTGGGTACCGATAACCAGATGCACACCTCCACTTACAAGACCTCCAGCATCACCGTCTGCCCCGTCGTCACCGGCTCTGTGGCTCCGGAAACTGGATATCCTGTTCTGAAGTGGAATCCCCTGTATAACGCGGCGGAGTACGAGATTTACCGCGCCGCTTCCGCTGACGGTGATTTCAGCAAGATCGCGCGGGTTTCCGCCTACAGCTTTGCGGATATCAACGTGGAGCGCGGCACGGAGTACTTCTATGCCGTGAGAGCTATCAATAAGGACGGCAGCCTCAGCGCCTTCAGCCCCGCTGTGGGTCTCATTTCCGGCTGTGAGGTGCCCCAGATCGACTCCCACAGCGATGCCGTGACCGGTGATCCCGTCATTTCCTGGAAGGCCGCTGCCGGCGCTGAGCGCTACGAGGTCTACCGCGCGGGCACCAGAAACGGCACCTATAAGCTGATCGCTACCACCGACGGTACGTCCTATGCGGACGCTGCCGCCACCACTGGCTACACCTATTTTTATAAGGTGAAAGCCCTGGGCGTCAATGAGTCGGCTAACTCCGGCTTCAGCGCCGTGGTGCCTGCCGTCAGCCGCTGCGCACAGACGGAGGTTAAGTCCGGTACCAACAGCACCACCGGTAAGCCCGTGATCTCCTGGACAGCCGTGTCCGGCGCCAAGCAGTACGAGGTCTATCGTGCCGGTACCAGAAACGGCAGCTATAAGCTTCTGGGCACCACCGATAAGCTGAGCTACACGGACAACACCGCCAGTGCCGGGTACACCTACTTCTACAAGGTGGTGGCCGTCAGCAAGGTCCGTGCCGCTGCCAATTCGGAGGCCAGTGCCGTGATCTCCGCCGTGAGCCACTGTGCGAAGCCCGCAGTGACCGCTTCCTTCAACAGCAAGGGGCAGCCGCGTCTGCGGTGGACCGCCGTGCCCGGCGCTGCCAGGTATGAGATCTACCGCGCCACCTCCAAGAATGGCGAGTACAAGCTGATGTACTCTGTCAAGGGTACGTCCTATTCCAACACCTCTGCCAAGTCCGGTAAGACCTACTATTACAAGGTCAAGGCGGTCAGCAAGGTGAGATCTAATGCGGATTCCGCTTTCAGCGCCGTGATGCGCGTGACGGCGAAGTGAGCACATGAGGTGATCCCGGCTTCGGGAGCAGCCTGAAACAATGAGAACGGAGTGGGCACATCCCACGGCACAGCGCCGCGGAATGTGCCCACTCCTTTTGCAAAAGGCGGGGCATTAAAAATTTTAATACCTACGTTAAAAAAATGTAAAAAAGAATTTGAAAAGACAGGAATATTATGCTATACTAAATTTGTCATCTTATGCTCAGTGCCCGGCGGCCTTTTTGGCTGGGGGGGGGAGAGAGCGGACGGGAGGGGCGGAATGCCTGTGGAAATGTACCTGCTGTCCGGCGGGATGGGGCTTGTCTTCGGGGCTCTGGTGGCCTGGGGGAACATGCGGATCACCCGCCGCAGCCTGCGCAAAAACAGCACCAACGCCGTAATCGCGGCCAGCATGCTGCGTATGCTTATGAACATCGCGGCTCTGGCGGTGGTGTATTTCACCAGAAATCTGCTTCCCCTGCCGTTTTACGGCACCATCATCGGCACGGCCCTGGGCCTGTCGCTGGTGGGCATTCTGCTGAACCTGAGATTGAGCAGAGAGCAATGGCAAGATCCCACGCAAAATCCCACGCAAAATCCCGAGTCGGCAGACGGTAGGAATTGAGGTGAGAGAAAGAACTATGGAAGCAACAAATAACGTATTATTTTCCATCGGCCCTCTGGAGGTGACGAAGACGGTTGTCACCATGTGGGTCATCATCGCTGTGCTGGGGCTTGTGTCCTGGCTTGCCACCCGGCGACTGAAAATGGTGCCGGGCCCCATCCAGAGCGCGGCGGAAATGGCAGTGACCAAGCTGCAGGATTACTTCACCGGCACCATGGGCCGAGACAACGCCCGCCGGTATTTCCCGCTGATGGCCACTTTTTTCATCTTCATCGTGGTCAGCAACTATTCCGGGCTGCTGCCCGGAGCGGGGCACGGGTTTGCCGTGCCCACGGCGAATCTTTCCACCACGGCGGGTCTGGCGATCATCGCCTTTTTCACCACCCACATCGTGGGCGTGAAGCGCCGGGGCGTTTTGGGGTATCTGAAGACCTTTATTTCCCCCTTTATCCTGATGCTGCCGCTGAATCTCATTGAGCAGGTGGTGCGGCCCTTCTCTCTGGCCCTGCGACTGTACGGCAATATGTACGGAGAGGAAATGGTCACAGAGCAGCTCTCCGGCATCTTCCCACTGCTGCTGCCGCTGGTGATGCAGGTGCTGAGCCTGCTGTTCTGCCTGATCCAGGCGGTGGTATTCACCATGCTGCTGTCTGTTTACATTGAGGAGGCAGTGGGCGAAGAGGAGTGAGAGCGCTGCTGCGAGTGCTTTTGCTATCGGCGGCGGGGCGAGGACACCCAGCCCTGCGGGGGTACAAGGAGTGCCTGCGGTGGGCGACCGCGAGGGTCGCCCCTACGGATGGGGATGGCCCGTCCGGAAAAACATTTATTCATGTGCAAGACAAATAAAAATACAGATCACTTTAGGAGGAACCAATCATGACTTCATCCGCAATTATCGCATTGGCTGCCGCCATCGCTGTGGCGCTGAGTACCCTGGGGCCTGGCATCGGCCAGGGTATTACCGCATCCAAGGCCATGGAGGCCATGGCGCGCCAGCCTGAGGCAGCCGGCAGCATTCGATCCAGCATGATTATCGCGCTGGCTCTGATGGAGGCCCTGACCATTTATGGCCTGCTCATTGCCTTTATGCTGATCGGTAAGATTTGACCACTCCCCCGAAAGAAAGAGTAAGGAGGCATACGCTTTGAGCATTAATGTGTCAGAGGTAATTTGGACCATCGTTTGCTTTTTTGCGTTGCTGTTTGTATTGAAGAAGTTTTTGTTCGACCCCTTGGTGCGGTTTATGGAGCAGCGCCAGGCGGCCATTGATGTGGGCCTCGGAAAAGGAACTGAGGCTCAGCGATTGAAGGACGAGAGCGATGCTGCGCTGCGTGAGAGCTGGAAAGACCGCAGCCAGGAGGCAAAACAGCTGCTTGCAGAGGGAAAAGCTGCCGATGAAAAGGAACGGTCCTGGATACTGTCATCTGCGCAGAAAGAGGCAGACCAAGCACTGCAGGAAGCACGATCCCGTATAGAGCAGGAAAGAGAGCAGGTACAGGCCCAGGCTCGGGAGCAGATGCCGCAGCTGGCCGCAGCGCTGGCGCAGCGGCTTGTCAATGACCGGCTTTCCGGAGAGGAGCGGTGAAGCGGATATGCACTTGAAGGATATCTTATTTGCGGTTGCTAATTTCTTGATCCTGTTCGGCGCGCTGCTCCTCATTACGCGAAAAATGATCGCGCGGACATTCAGGCAGCGCAAGGAGAAGATCGCCGCGGAGCTGGAGCGCGCGCGGCAGGCGGAGCAGGATGCCCAGGGCCTGGCGGATCAGGCGCAGCAGGAAAAAGAGCAGGCACAGCGGCAGGAGAAAGAGCTGCTGCTGAAGACGCGTAAGCAAGTAGAGGAAAACCGTGTAGCTGCCGCTGCCCAAGGGCAGGAGGAGGCCAACGCGGTGCGCCAGGGTGCGGTACAGAGGGAGCGGCAGCTGCGGGCTATTATGCACGAAGAGGTCAGAGCTCAGGTGATCCGCCAAGCGGCGGAGGAAGCGGGCAAGCTCCTGCAGCAAAGTGAATTCGCACCCCAGCGGGAGGCGCTGGCAGACCGGTTTATTGAGAAGACCGGGGAAGAATTTACCCTGCAGCCCAGTGACATGCTGAAGCTGCTGACGGGGGAAAAATTGCAGGTATGCGTGGCCGGTGCGCAGCCGTTGGCGGACGATCAGCTGGCAAAGCTGCGAGAAGTTCTGGGCGGACGCATTGCCTCCGCTATGGAGGGCGTGGAGGACGCGCCGGATGTCGAATGGAGCGGGCGCATTGACCTGCGCAGTGAGACGGACAAGGAGCTGATCGCCGGTGTGCGCATGCGCGTAGGCGACACGGTATATGATGGGGCGACGGCGAATCAACTGCAGCGGCTGGCCCTCCGCGCCCGGGACGGTGCGGCAGCACAGGAGGAATCTGTGCTGGACGGTGTGCGCGAGACTCTGCGCCAGGTGGATCCGTCTATCGATATTTACCAGACCGGCGAGGTCATCAGCGTGTCCGATGGTATTTGCCGTGTGTCGGGTCTGGCGGATGTGATGGCCGGAGAAATGCTGGAATTTGCAGGCGATCTCCGGGGCATGGTTATGGATCTGGAGCAGGACAACGTGGGCGTTGTGCTGCTGGGTGAGTTTTCCTCCGTTCGGGAGGGTGACATTGTGCGCCGGACAGGCCATATCATCGAGGTGCCCGTGGGCGAGGGCATGTGCGGCCGCGTGGTGGACGCTCTGGGCCGCCCGGTGGACGGAAAGGGACCCATTCAGAACGACGGCTTCCGGGCCGTGGAGAGTCCGGCACCCAGTGTGCTGCACCGGCAGGGTGTTACCGTGCCGCTGCAGACGGGTATCAAGGCCATTGACGCCCTGGTGCCTATTGGCCGGGGCCAGCGTGAGCTGATTATCGGCGACCGCCAGACCGGCAAGACCGCCATCGCCCTGGATGCCATTGTGAACCAGAAGGGCAAGGATGTATTGTGCATCTATGTGGCCATCGGACAGAAGGAGTCTACGGTTGCAAACGTGGTGCGCAAGCTGACGGAACTGGGCGCTATGGACTATACCACCGTGGTGTGCGCTTCCGCTTCTGAGCCTGCGCCAATGCTGTACATCGCGCCCTATGCCGGCGCGGCCATCGGCGAATACTTCATGTATAAGGGCAGGGACGTGCTTATTGTCTATGACGATCTGAGCAAGCAGGCGGCGGCTTACCGCGAAATATCCCTGTTGCTGCAGCGTCCTCCCGGACGCGAGGCCTATCCCGGCGATGTGTTTTATCTGCACTCCCGTCTGCTGGAGCGGGCGGCACGGCTGGATGAGGCTTCCGGCGGCGGCAGCATGACGGCTCTGCCTATCATCGAGACCCAGGCAGGCGACATTTCCGCCTACATTCCCACCAATGTTATCTCCATTACCGACGGGCAGATCTTTCTGGAGACGGGCCTGTTCCACTCCGGCACGCGGCCGGCCATCAACGTGGGCCTGTCCGTGTCCCGTGTGGGCGGTGCGGCTCAGGTACCGGCTATGAAGCAGGTGGCAGGCCGCCTGCGCACGGACCTGGCACAGTACCGGGAGCTGGCATCCTTTGCCCAGTTCGGCTCCGATCTGGATGCATCCACCCAGTCTACACTGCGCCGCGGCCAGCACATGACGGAGCTGCTGAAGCAGAATCAGTTTGCCGCTATTTCCGTGGAGGATCAGGTCATTGCGATTTTTGCGGCCAACGAAGGCTATGCCGACGATGTGGCGCTGCCGGATATGCCCCGGTTCGAGCGGGAAGCGGTGGAGCACGTGAAGCAGACGATGCCGGGGCTGGTGGATGTGATCTGCGAGGGCAGAAAGATCCCCGGGGACATGCTGAAGAAGCTGCGGAGCGTCCTGCAGGACTTTAAGGAGTCCTTTTGAGAGAGAATAAGCTGAGAAAGGGGGACAGGGCCCGTGGGTAATATACGGGAGATCCGGGCGCGGATCAGAAGCGTAAAAAACACGCAGCAGATCACAAAAACGATGAAAATGGTTGCCTCGGCGAAGCTGCGGCGCACCCAGAATGGCCTGTCCGGCATACGAAATTTTGCCCAGAGAAGCCGGGATATCCTACAGGAGCTTTTGGACGGCGAGGTGGCCGAGTACGAGAATCCCTTTCTGATCCCACGGAAGGAGATCAAAAAGGTCTGCTACGTGCTGTTTGTGGGCAATCGGGGCCTGTGCGGCGCCTATAACCATGCCGTTATGCGCTACGCCCAGGAGCTGGTACGCGCCGATGCGCGGGAGTGCTCTGTGGTGGTGTGCGGCAGCTGGGGCCGGGATGTGATCGGCCAGTCGGACCTGCCGGTGCGGCATACCTTTGACGACATCAGCGATACGCCGGGTGCCGCTCAGGCACTGCCGGTGGCGGACTACCTGAAGAGACTGTATTTGAGCGGCGAGGTGGATGAGATTCACCTGGTCTACCAGCGTTTTCAGTCGGCTATGCAGCAGGTGCCCAGTCAGATGCAGCTGCTGCCGGCAAAGCTGGAGACGGAGGAAAAGGAAGAATCAGTCAACGACTATATTTTCGAGCCGGATGCCGAGAGCGTGCTGGGGAATATGGTGCAGCTCTACTTAGACAATGTGGTTTACTCCGTTTTGCTGGAGGCCAAGGTCAGTGAGCAGGCCTCCCGCATGGCCGCCATGAGCGCCGCCACTGATGCCACCGGCGAGCTGATCAGCGACCTGAGCCTGCAGCTGAACCGGGTGCGCCAGGCTGCCATCACCACCGAGATCGCGGAGATCGTCGGCGGTGCCAATGCCTTGAAAAAGGCGAAAAAGTAATTCCGCCTACGATAGGAGACTACTATGAAAAACGGTATTGTCAAAAGGGTCACCGGCCCTGTGGTGGATGTGCAGTTCCCTGCGGGACATCTGCCGGACATTTACAATGCGATCGAAATTCAGCTGGAGGACCGCAAGGTGGTCATGGAGGCCATGCAGCAGCTGGGGTCTGACACCGTGCGCTGTGTGTCGCTGTTCTCTACCGACGGCATTGCCCGGGGCTGCGCCGCTGTGGACACCGGCGCCTCGGTGACGATGCCCGTAGGTGAGGCCACTCTGGGGCGTATGTTCAACGTGGTGGGCGACCCCATCGACGGCAAGGGCCCTGTGGAAGCGGAGCGGATGCCCATTCACCGCTCGGCCCCCTCCTTTACGGATGTCATTCCCTCCACCGAGATCCTGGAGACGGGTATCAAGGTGGTGGATCTGCTGGCGCCTTACTCCAAGGGCGGCAAGATCGGCCTGTTCGGCGGCGCCGGCGTGGGCAAGACGGTGCTCATTCAGGAGCTGATCCGCAACGTGGCCTATGAGCATGGCGGCTACTCCGTATTTGCGGGCGTGGGCGAACGCTCCCGTGAGGGCAACGACCTGTGGAACGAGATGACCGAGTCCGGCGTCATCGGCAAGACGGCGCTGGTGTTCGGCCAGATGAACGAGCCCCCCGGAGCGAGACTGCGGGTGCCGCTGTCGGGCCTGACCATCGCGGAGAATTTCCGCGACACCAGCGGACAGGATGTGCTGCTGTTCATCGACAACATTTTTCGCTTTACCCAGGCGGGCAGCGAGGTTTCGGCCCTGCTGGGACGCATGCCCTCCGCCGTGGGCTACCAGCCCACTCTGGCCACGGAAATGGGCACCCTGCAGGAGCGCATCACCTCCACCCGGAACGGCTCCGTTACCTCCGTGCAGGCCATCTATGTGCCCGCCGACGACCTGACGGACCCGGCCCCGGCCACGGCCTTTGCCCATCTGGATGCAACGACCGTGCTGGACCGCGGCATTTCCGAGCTGGGCATTTACCCGGCGGTGGATCCCTTGGCCTCCACCTCCCGTATTCTGGAGCCGGATGTGCTGGGGCGGCGGCATTACGACACGGCCCGAGGGGTGCAGAGTGTGCTGCAGAAGTACAAGGAATTGCAGGACATCATCGCCGTGCTGGGTATGGATGAGCTGAGCCTGGAGGATAAGGCCACGGTGAACCGTGCCCGGCGCATCCAGCGGTTCCTGTCCCAGCCGTTCCATGTGGCGGAGAACTTCACGGGTCTGGCCGGGAAATATGTGCCGTTGGAGGAGACCATCCGGGGCTTTGAGATCATCCTGGGCGGCGAATGCGACGACATTCCGGAGCAGGCGTTTTTGATGTGCGGAACCATTGACGATGTGCTTGCCAAGCGCAAGGAGATGTAAGAGGTGCCTATGAGGGACGGGATCCATCTGGAAATTGCCACAGCCGGCGGCAGTGTGTATGACGACATGGTCAGCTATGTGGAGCTGCCCTTTTCCGGCGGCGGTGTGGGTATACTGAAAGATCACGCACCTATGCTGGGCGCCATGGAAGACGGCGTGGTCACGGCCCGGAAGGAGGACGGCACGGAAGAATACGTGGCCGTGAATCTGGGCGTGGCCAACATCGTACACAACGAGGTGACGCTGCTGGTACGCACGGCGGAACGAGCGGAGGACATCGATCTGCCCCGCGCTCAGGATGCGGAAAAACGCGCCCGGGAGCGGCTGGCCGACAAGGACGGCGACTGGGACATGAATCGCGCCCAGGTGGCCCTGCATAGGGCGTTGGCCCGGCAGGCCGCTGTGCGGATGATGAGAAAGTGAGCGCCCTCCGGCGGGGGACATCCGCCGGGGAAAAATCAAGCCAGGAAGAAAAGTAAACACAAAAGCCCGGTTCGGCTATGCCGAACCGGGCTTTTTGCATAAGCTTTCGTGTTCCTGAGCTATTCGGAGTCAGAGATTCCTGCTGCAATAGACCGAAGCGCAGAACATTCCCTCCCGAACCTCCAGGCGGCACAGGCCGCCGTGCTGCTGGGCAATGCTCTGCACGGACCGGGTGCCGAGGCCGGGACCGTTGTGCTTGGCGGACAGGAGCTGGCCGTCCTCGGCCAGCTTCAGGCTGCCGGTGTAGGTGTTGTCCACCGTGATGCACAGCGCGCCGCCCTCCACCCCGGCCCGGACAATGATCCGCTTGTCGGCGCTTTCCTCCTGCCGGCAGGCGTCCAGGGCGTTTTCCAGCAGATTGCCCAGGAGGACGGATACCTCTGTGTCCGGAATGCCGGCATCCTGGGGGATGGCGGCCTTGACCACATAGTCGATGCCGCTGTTTTTCGCCTGCTGGGCAAAGTACAGCAGTACGATGTTGGCGGCGGCATTTTCGCAGAAGCGCACCAGGGAGTCATCCGGCAGGCTCCGGCCGTAGCTGTCCAGATACGCCCCCAGGGCCGTCAGATCGCCGCGGCTGAGATACTCCTGCATCAGCAGAATATGGTGGCGCACGTCGTGCTTGGCTCGGCGGGCCTCGGTAATTCGCTCCTGCAGATTGTCGTACTGCACGGTCTGCATGGTCAGCTGGTGGTTCCGCTCCTGCAGGGCCAGGATCTTCCCCTGGTCCGCGATCAGGCGGGTGACCACATAGTAGATGACGATGGCCCCCAGGTTGACAAAAAGCAGGAACAGTGTGTTCTTCGGCTGCAGTGCGATCTCAAGGCCCGTGCGGGCGACGTTGCCGTAGAAGGCATAGTACCACACCACATAGAACGTGGCCGGAATCAGCCAGAGATAATTCCATTCAAAGCCCGACGGCTCTTTTTCCACCGCCGGGGTGTACACCTTTTTCGTGTACAGAACGATGGGGCCGGAGAGGAGCAACTCCACGGCCAGGAGCATCAGGGAAAAGGACCAGCGGTAGCTCTCAAGGGCCAGCTGGGGGAAGAGCTGCCCCTCGGCGCACTTGGCGGCGATGACGGCGAAATTGGCGATGTTGGAGAGCATCAGGAGGGTGAACAGGGTCTTTCCGAAATGCCTTTTCACCGCCAGGAAGTAAAACGCCGCGTAGAGGATCGTGCTGACGGCGCTGACGATGCCCACCTTGTCCCGGTCGGAAAAGGCGGCCCATGTTCCCAGCAGCAGCTGCAAAACGGTCAGCAGGCCGATCAGTGCCCCTGTGACCCGCCGGGAAAAGCGCAGGCTGCCCCGGAAGGGATACAGGGCCAGCCCCAGAAACGGCAGGAAATTCAGCAGCGAGTAAACGGACACCTCGGCCATGCGGTACAGCGGCGGCAGCTTTTCTGCACTGAGACTTTTGGTCACCAGCGGTAAGATCGACCTCACCGGCGGTGAGTTCGAGTATATCTCCACCGATCCCCAGGTGCCCTCCAGCGAATATCAAAGGCTGACGATGGGCTCTTTGCTGGGCGACAGCTGCGCGTTTTACAGCAAGGACGGCAGTCTGGCCAGCGCTGATGTGCTGACGCTGGAAAACGTCAAGGTCGTTGCCGACCACGAGCACACCTATAAAGACGGCAAGTGCACCACCTGCGGCGCCCTGTGTAAGCATGACCGGGTGGAAACCGCCATGGGAAGGTGCGAGGTCTGCGGCATCCAGCTGGAGGCGGAGATAAGCGCTGAGGGCGCGAGCCCGGTGTTCTATACCTCCTTCACCCAGGCGTGGGATGCCCTCCAGTCCAATCGGAGCGATCAGGTCACCGTTACGCTGCTTAAACCCAGGTATGATCTGGGTGAGACGAATCTGTATGTGCAAGCGAACAACATCAGGCTGGATCTGAACAGCAACGTTATGTTCGGTACCGGCAAGATCGTCGTGAGCGGGGCTCACGCCGTCTTCACCGTTGAAAACGGCGATATGAATGAGATCACCGTGGAGGCGGCGGGCGGTGCCGTAACGGTGGGGGAGGACTGCGGCAGTATTAAGGCTGTCCGAGTCACCAGCACCGATGCTGCCGTGACCATTCAGAGCGGCTTTTTCGAAAAACTGGTCCTGCCCGCCACCGATACCGAGAGTCTGAAAAATGTAAAGCTCTCCGGCGGCGAATTTGACTCCATCAGCTTTAATGGCACCGGCACGGTGGCCATCACCGACATGCTGGAGGCAGGCTATGCCTTCCAGGACAACAAGGGTACAGCCTCCGGTCAGGCCGGCGCACTGGTGCCCTATGGCATGAGCTTCGACGCGAAAACATATTTTGCAGACCTTGAGGTGGTGAAATGCGGACACAGCGCCGTGAATGAAGTCAAGGGCTACTGCAACTACTGCGGCAAGCTGTACGCCGGCAAGATCACCGACAAGGACGGCGCTGTGCGCTATGTGGAGTCCTTGCAGAACAGCGATTTCGGAAACGGCAATACCGTTACTCTGCTGCAGGACATCACGGGGACCGTGACGCCGGGCAGCTCCTGCACCATTGAGCTGCGCGGCAGATCCGTGGGCCAGATCGACTTTGCTGTGCAGGACGGTACCCTGACTCTGAAGGGCCAGGGTAAGATCGGCACCGTTACCCTTGGCAGCGGTGAGATCGGCAGCACGCTGGCCATCGAGGACACGGCCTATTGGCGGCGTGTCCAGATCGGCACACTGACCATTAATAAAACAACAAACACCAGGCTGTCCGGCGGCCAGTTCGACAAGATCGAGCGGAAGGACGGCGGCTTCGTGGAGGCTCTGCTGGCGGACGGTTACGCCTACTTCGACAGGGAGTGGGAGATGCCGGAGTACGCCGGCGGCAAGACGAGCCTGACCAAGACATAATATATCGCCGAACACAGCCACTGGTTCATCGTGAACATTGAGGGCGAGACTCAGTGCCAGGATTGCGGCATGCCCTGCCACCACACCACCATTGGCGAAGACGGCAAGTGCCAGGATGTCTGCCAGCGGCAGATCTACACCGCCGTACTGACCCGGGCGGACGGCACGGCGAAAAATTACGAGTCCTTCGCTGACGCGTGGGCGGCGGCCATGGCCGACAGCGGCTCCACCCTGAGACTGCTGTGCGATGTGACCCTGGGCGAGGCGGAAGACGGTATCATTGCCGGGTCCGGCAAGTTTACCCTGGATCTCGGCGGCAAGACCATCAGCGGCACGATCACCAACCAGCTGCTCACCGTGAAGGGCACGGCGGATATCACCGTCAAAAACGGCGCCCTGACCAATACGTTCAGCGATAACTTTGGGAAAGTTGAGCTTGACACCGCCAACGCCCTGAAAATTGACGGCGGTGCGGTGACACTGGAGAAGGTGAAGCTGACCAGCGGACGGGGTGACCAGGGGGGCCATACCCATGCGGTCCTCCTGCTGGACGGCAGCCTTACGGTGCTCAGCGGTACCTTCAACGGCGAGCTCTCCGTGGAGCGCCAGACCTCGGCGGCACAGCCTGTCCTGAAGATCACGGAGGCCGCGCTGAATGACGGAATTTCCTACTCCTACATCTACGAGGGCGACCCGAATGCTCCTGATGATCAGGTACGTGATTATGCGGCGGTGAAGGCTATTTTCGTTGACGGCAGCATGCTGTTTGAAGAAGACGGCCGGTATATTGACGTCACGGATGAAGACCTCTGGTCGGGAAGGGGAACCGACGGGGTGCTCACCGTGGGCTTCAGCTATGGCGAAGCCTGCACGGTCAAGCCCCACACCCACGACACCTTTGTGGACGGCAAGTGCGCCCAGTGCGGCTACGCCTGCCCCCGTGACTGCGGCAAAAACGACCGGGAGGCCAGCTATTTCCAGAAAGCTGTCTGCCCCCTCTGCCGCTGCGAGTACGGCGACTATGTGCCGGACACCACCGCCCCCACAGGCGAGATCAAGGTCAAGGACCGCACCTGGTGGGAGTCCCTGCTGCACACCATTTCCTTCGGCCTGTTCTTTAAGGAGAAAGTCACCGTCCAGATCACTGCGGACGACGACGGCTACACCCAGCCGGGCTATGACGAGTCTAAGCACGCGGTGAAGATCGAGTACTTCCTCACCATCGAGCCTCTGACTGAGGAGCACCTGAAGAAATGCGTCTTCAATGCTGCGTGATCTGCCGTACTCCGAAAATGGGAGCGATGAAAGAGTGCCTATCAGCTCCACCTCCTTCACCATTGATCTGAACGGGTTCACCCTGAGCGGCGGAAATCTAACGATCAGCGCTGGCTATACCGGCACAGTGACCATCATGAACTCCAAGGCCGGCGGTGTGTTTCTGCGGCAGCCCGTTCTCCAGGGTTCGGAAGCTACGCTGATCATGGGCGAAGGCCTCGGCGGTTCTGACCAGGTAAGCTCTATCATGCAGTGCAGCGGCACGCTGAAGGTCTATCACGGAGCGTATAGCCTCCTGCAGGTCACGTCCTCTGACGAGAAGACAACGGAGCTTTACGGCGGAAGCTTTTGGGAAGTGATGATACAGAAGGAAGGCATGACCTGCGCGGATCTGCTGGCGCCGGAGCACCGCTATGAGGGCATCAGCTATGCAGATGCCAAGGCAGCGACAAAACTTACAAATGTCACAGTGGTTCCCTGCGCCCACGCCACCCTGGACGAAAACGGCTACTGCGCAGACTGCGGATTCCGACTGATCCTGGCCGTGGAAGTGGGCAGCGTTTCCAGGAATTTCCAGACCTTTGAAAGCGCCATCCGCTATGCCGAGGCAAACACCGGCAGCACCATGAAGCTTTTGCGGGATCTCCAGCTTGACACCACGGACGTGGGCGGCCTGCTCGAAACCACCTGCGGCTATGTCGAGCTTACGAAGGGCACCTACACCCTGGATCTTGCGGGCAAAACGCTGGCCATAGGGTTCTTGGGTGCTGGCAGCATCTCTTATGTCAAGATATGAAATGGCTGTGATCTGACCATTCACCAACATCACCGTCCAGGGCAAGTCCCTCAATGACTGCCTGACAGCGGGCCTGGCGTATGAGGAAATTGCCACCGGCACCATCATTGACGGCCGCGTCGGTATCGCCGGTAATGTCAAGGTCGTCCGCCATACCCATACCTGCGTCTGGAAGTCCGACACCCACGAGAAGCTCTGTGGCTGCGGCTATGTGGAGGCCAAGGACACCGAGGCCCCGGTCATCACCGGCATCAAACCGGATGATAATAACTATGGCACGCTGAAATTCACCGTCACCGATGCCAACGACTTCACTGTGTGGATGGACGGTCAGGAGATCACGCTTGTAAACGGGAAATATACCATGGAGCCGGACAACGAGACACATTTGATCACAGCGACCGACGTTGCGGGCAACACGGTCAGCTTCCGCTTCGGGCTCTTTAAGACCTATCATGTCACCCTGCCCACCGGCGCAGGCTATATAATCCATTCGCGTGAGTCCACTGTCAGACACGGTGACAGCTATGACTTTATTGTGGAGTTCAACAATGGCTATTCCAGGACCGAGGATTTTAAGGTGCTCGTGAACGGTAATAAATTCGACGAACTGAGCTCTGATAGGGACAGCGCTTCCTTCGTTGTCCGCGATGTCAGCGAAGACCTCGTCATCACCGTAGAGGGCGTGGCGGACATCACCCCGCCCGATATGAAGGTCACGATTCACGGCAATATCTTCAAGAACTTCCTGAACCGGATTACCTTCGGCCTGTTCTTCAAGGAGAACCAGACGGTGGAGGTAAGGGCTCCCGATGACGGCAGCGGCATCCAGAAGGTGGAGTATCTCCTGTCCGAAACGGCCTTTACCGCGCAGGACGCCATCACAGGCAACTGGACGGAGCTGACGCTGAGTGAAAACCGTGAGGCTTTCTTCAGCATCACGGCCAGCCAAAAGGTGTTTGTCTACGTCCGCGTGACGGATAAGAGCGGCAACATCTCCGTTGTCAACTCCGACGGTGTGGTGGTTTACACCGATGCCGAGGCGATCACCCAGGCGATGGACTTCACCAGGATAGACAAGACGGATGTATCTTTCCAGGTGAAGCTGAACGGCAATACCGTGTCGGCGCTGTATAACGGCGAGACCCTCATCGATAGCGCACTGTACACGGTGTCCGGGGACGGGACCATCACCCTGAAAAACAGCTTCCTGTCTACCTTGGCTGCCGGGGAATACAACATCCGCGTGGCCTATGCCCCCCTGGGCCAGGAGTTCAAGGAGGGCGATGCGCCTGCCATGACCTCCGTGAAGCTGACGGTGTCGAAGCACGTACCAGTGATTAACCTGGAGTTGTACACCAGCAAGATCTATGACGGAAAGCCCATAGACGTCAGCAAAATCGACTTGTATCAAAAACGTCGAGGACGCCGCCCGGGAGATCGGGCAGCTGCCCGCCGTGGAGGATGTGAAGCTGAGCAGCAAGGATCAGGTGGCCAAGGCCCAGGAGACCCTGGAGCGCCTGACGGACCATGAAAAGGACATGCTGGGCTCCGACGCGGTGAGCAAGGTGAACGCTCTGGCGGAGCGCATCGCGGAGCTGGAGAAGAACTCCTTCGATCCTCGGATCATTGAGGGCGCGGGCCAGGTGTGGCACGCGGACAAGGCTGCAGATGCCCTTTTCCGCAGCAGCGCCGAATTTGAGGAGTTCCTCAAGGTGCTGGTGGACGGGACGGAGCTTCAGCCGGCCAACTACACTGTCTATGCGGGCAGCACCGTGGTGGAGCTGAAGAGTGCGTATCTGGAAACCCTGGCTGCCGGGGGGCATACCCTGAGCATCGTCTCCCAGAACGGCACAGCCACGACTACCTTTACGGTGGAGCGGAATACGGTGCCTGATCCTACTCCCACACCCGAACCTACACCCACACCTACGCCTGACCCCACTCCCACCGGCGATAGCACCAACTTCGCCCTGTGGATCGCCCTGCTGTTTGTCAGCGGCGGCGTTGTGACCGGCACCATTCTGGTCGGCAAGCGCAGGAGCGAGGAAGAGTAAGAGATCATGTGCCGCGGACGGCAAGCTCCAAAGGGCTTGCCGTCCGCTCATCGATGATTTATCAGTCTATAAAAGAAGTAAGAAAAAAATGCATTAAAATGGCGTTAGTTTTGCGCGTAACTTTGTGGATTTTCACAGAACATTTTCACTTGAGATTTTTCGCAATATCTTTTTATAATAAGGGGAAGCCGAAACAGCGCCCATTATTTTTCTCCCGGCGCTGTGACGGACGAAAAAAGAGAAATTTCCCGCAATAGAGCGGCAGCCCGCGTGACAGTGGAGGGTGTATTATGGAAAGAACAAAATTTAAATTGGGCGGCTCTATTGACATGCGCACAGGGCCGCTGCTGAAAAAGCTGCTGCTGTTCAGCCTGCCGCTGATGGCATCCAGTGTGCTGCAGCTGCTTTTTAACGCTGCGGATGTGGTGGTGCTGGGCCGCTACGCAAGCTATGCCAGCCTTGCCGCCGTGGGCGGCACCACGGCCATCGTCAACCTGGTGGTGAATCTGCTCATCGGCATAGCCGTAGGCGTGAACGTGGTGATTGCCCGCTATATCGGCGAGGGAGACAAGGAGCGGGAAATCTCCGCCGCCATCCACACGGCGGTGGCGGTGGCTATTGTGGGCGGTGTTGTACTGGGCGGCATTGGCTGCGCCGGGGCAGACTGGATCCTGCGCGCAGTATCCACGCCGGAGGATACCATTGACCTGGCCCGGATCTACCTGTATATCTACTTTGCGGGGATGCCGGCCATCATGCTGTATAACTACGGCGCCGCTGCTCTGCGCGCCCAGGGGGATACCCAGCGCCCGCTGATCTTCCTCACTGTCAGCGGGGTGGTGAATGTGGCGCTGAATCTGCTGTTCGTCATCGTGTTTCAGATGGACGTAGCGGGCGTGGCCCTGGCCACGGTCATCAGCGAGGTGCTCAGCGCCGCGCTGGTGCTGCTGTGTCTGATGCGTGCCCAGGACTGTCTTCATTTTTCCTGGCGTGAACTGCGGGTCGACCGCCGCAGCCTTGCCCTGATGGCGAAGGTGGGCATACCCGCCGGCATCCATAGCTGCCTGTTCAGCCTGGCCAATGTGGTCATCCAGGGTGCCATCAATGCCTACGGCAGCATCGTGGTGGCCGGCTGCAGCGCCGCCGGCAGTATCGACGGCTTTATCTACGTGGCCATGAATACTTTCCATCAGTCGGCCCAGACCTTCCTGAGCCAGAATATAGGCGCGGGGAAATACGAGCGCGTGAAAGAGATCCTGAAGAAGTGCCTTCTGTGTACCGTGGTCACCGGAGCGCTCCTCAGCGCCGTTGCCTGTATCTGGAGCGAGCCGCTGCTGCGGATATACAATCAGGATCCGGATGTGCTGGCGGTGGGTGTTGTGCGCCTGCGGATGGTGGTCGCCCCCTATGTGATCTTCGGTATGGCGGATGTGCTCACCGGCGCCATGCGCGGCTGTGGCAGCCCGGTGCTCCCGGTGATTGTCAACCTGCTGTGTACCTGCGCGTTCCGCCTGGCCTGGATCGCCGCCATCAACACGGACACCATGCCTGTGACCTGGGTGTATATGTCCTATCCGGCCTCGTGGATGGTGCTGTTTACGGTGCTGCTGATTTGCTGGTGCAGATTGTATCGCAAACGGATTCGCCCTAATATCGTCCCCTGTGAAATTCCTGCGTAAATAAGACGGCATGTCCCGGAATGAAAACGGGACATGCCGTCTTTTGCGTTTAGCACAGTGCCGCAGGCCGGACACCGTGACCCGGTGAGAGGTTGCTTCTCGCCAAATTAGAGGAAGTACAGGGGGATTCGGGGGTGAATTTTTGGCATTTTTCTCGCCGGAAACCATTGCAATTTTACCGCTGCCGTATTATCTTACAGTAAGCGGTTAGTTAGATAAAACTTACCAAGAATTATTCAAATGGGAGGTATATTCAGATGAAAAAATTGCTATGTTTGCCGCTGGTGTGCTCTTCGGCACCGCCGGTCTCAAGATCCTGGGCAGCAAGGATGCCAAGACGGTATATTCCCACACCACGGCCGCCGCGCTGCGGGCCAAGGACTGCGTGATGAAGTCTGTCACCACTGTCCGCGAGAATGCGGAGGATGTTTACGCTGAGGCTAAGGCCATCAACCAGCGCCGGGATCAGGAGGCAGCCGATGCCGTGGTAGAGGATGCTTCCGCCGAGGAGGCCAAGGCTGAGTAACCATGAGGTGTACCATTCTCCACGAATCTCCCGGGCGGCTGCGGGTACATATGCACTGCGCCCATATGACGCTGCACCAGGCGGATGTACTGGAATACTATCTGCGCGCTGTGCCCGGTGTCAAGGAGGTCAAGGTCTATGACCGGACCCAGGATGCCGTGGTGCACTATACCGGGCCCCGCCGCCCGGTGATCGCTGCTCTGGCGGCGTTTTCCTTCTCCGGGGCCGAGTCCATGGATCTGGTGCCGGAGCATACCTCCCGGGCGCTGAACCGGGAGTTTGAGGATAAGCTGGGCATGATCCCGCTGGACGGCAAGGTAGTCTCCGGCGAGACCATGGTGAACCAGGCGTCCATGACCGGCGAATCCATGCCCGTTGCCAAGTGGCCCGGCAGCTATGTCTATGCCGGCACTGTAGCCGAAGAGGGCGAGTGCGTGATCTGCGTGGACAAGGTCTCCGGCGGCGGTCGGTATGACCGGGTGGTCCGCATGATCGAGGAGTCGGAGAAACTGAAATCCACGGCCGAGGATAAGGCGTCTCACCTGGCAGACCGCCTGGTGCCTTACACCCTGGGCGGCACGGCGCTGACGTATCTGCTTACCCGGAACATCACCAAGACCCTGGCGGTGCTGATGGTGGACTTCTCCTGCGCACTGAAGCTGGCCATGCCCATTGCGGTGCTGTCGGCCATGCGGGAGTGCAGCGGTCACCGGATTTCCGTCAAGGGCGGCCGCTTCCTGGAGGCGGTGGCCAAGGCGGACACCATTGTCTTTGACAAGACCGGCACTCTGACCTATGCCACCCCTACCGTGGCGCAGATTGTGCCCTTTGGCGGGCATCAGGAGACGGAAATGCTGCGCCTGGCCGCCTGTCTGGAGGAGCATTATCCCCATTCCATGGCCAACGCCGTGGTGGAGGAGGCCAAAAAACGAGGCCTGTCCCACGAGGAGTACCACTCCCGGGTGCAGTATGTGGTGGCCCACGGGATCTCCAGCGTGGTGGAAGAGGAAAAGGTGCTCATCGGCAGCGCTCACTTCGTCTTCGAGGACGAGGGCTGCCGTGTGCCGGAGGGGGAGGAGGAGAAGTTTGCCGCCCTCCCGGCGGAGTATTCCCACCTGCACCTGTGCATAGCCGGCCAGCTGGCGGCTGTCATCTGCATCCACGATCCCCTGCGCCGGGAGGCCCGGGCGGCTGTGGCGGCGCTGCACGAGTGCGGCTTTGCCAATGTGGTGATGATGACCGGGGACAACCGGAAAACTGCCGAAGCCGTTGCGGCGGAGGTAGGAGTGGACGCGGTGTATTCCGAGGTGCTGCCGGAGGATAGGGCGGCGTTCATCCACAAGGAGCGGGAAAAGGGCCACACGGTGGTCATGGTGGGCGACGGCGTCAATGATTCCCCCGCCCTCTCCGAGGCGGACGCGGGCATTGCCATCTCCACCGGAGCGGCCATTGCCCGGGAAATCGCCGATATCACCATTGCCTCGGAGGATCTGTTTGCCCTGGTGACTCTGCGCAGGCTCAGTGAGCAGCTTATGCGGCGCATCCACAGGAACTACCGGTTCATCGTGGGCTTTAACCTCTCGCTGATCGTGCTGGGCGTTGCGGGGATATTGCCCCCGGCCACGTCGGCTCTGCTGCATAATATGTCCACGTTGGGCATCAGCCTCAAGAGTATGACGGACCTGCTGCCGGAGGATGAGGAGCTTGCCAAGCAGCTCCCGGCCGGTGAGTAACGGCCCTGCAAAATGCAACAAAAGCCCTGACGGCCGTTTTGGCCGCCAGGGCTTCATTTACCTGTAAAGAGTATCTCCTCTTATGCCTGCCCGGAGCTGTGGGGATAGTATTTCTTCGCGCAGAACTCCCTGCGCACCTCCACCATGCCCTCGTCCTCCATCCAGCCGGCGAAGTTGGAAAAATTCCGCTCCACGATGCTGTATTTCAGCTGGTTGTGGGTGCGGATGTTCTCCCGCCTGCAAAATTCATAGATCCATTGGTCGAAGGGCATGCCCTCCTGCAGGCAGTTCAGCATTTCCTGCGCCTTGTCCTCTATGAAGCGAATGTTCTCTCCGATGAGGCCGGTGATATCGTCCAGTACCTCCTTGTGCGCCACGATGTATTTGGGGCAGTGCAGCTCGTAGAGCTTTCTCTTGCTCTCCAGATCCCGGGCGATGAACATGGAGGTGGGCAGCTTGGCGCTCTCAATTTCCGACCGGCTGATGAGGCAGTCCCCCAGATAGGCCACGCCGTCGGGGGTGATGATGCCGATGTGTCCGGCGCTGTGGCCGGGCAGCTGCAGGATGCCGAACTTCGCCCCGCAGAAGTTAAGCTCCGTATCGTCGGCGGAGATGATGACGTCGGCGGTGAAGCACTCCTCCAGGAAATATTCCCGGCTGCGCCGGTAGGTCAGTGCCACATAGTTGGCCCGGTAGGCGTCGGGGTTGACGGAGATGCCCGCCTCGATGATCTGGGCGGCGGACAGGGCTCCATAGCGCTGCTGCAGGTAGCGGACGTTTCCCGTGTGGTCGAAGTGGGCGTGGGAGCAGATGATCCCCTTGAGATGGAAGCCGTTGTCGTCCAGAAGGTGGGTCAGACCGCTGCGGTCCAGCTTGGCGTAGCCCGTGTCCATGAGAACGATGTCGGTGTCATTGAGCTTATAAATGGGCAGCAGCGCCGTGGCCCCCACGGCCACATAGGTGCTGCCTGAAACATGGCGCAGCTCCATGGTGTACGATTCTCCTTTTCGTTTTCCTGCTGAAAATTCTGCTTTTGTCATTCCGAGGGAGCGAAGCGACCGTGGGAATCCGCTCTTTCATCCTTTTTGGGAAAACGGATTGCCACGGCCAGTCAGCGGACTGGCCTCGCAATGACATTTTTTTGCATAGCTTTATTATAGCCTTTGACCGCAGAAAAACAAGAGCCGCCTTTTACGAAAATTTCATTTACAAAAGCCTTGAAATATTGTAAAATATTGTGTGCAATAAAAATTTATGCGTAGTATAGGGAGGCTTCGTATGGACGAACCGAAGTATAAGCGGGTACTGCTGAAGATCAGCGGGGAAGCCCTGGCGGGCGAGAAGCATTTTGGCCTGGATTTTCAGGTCATGGGCCAGGTGGCGGATGTGATCCGGGAGTGCGTGGCTATGGGCGTGCAGGTGGGCATCGTCATCGGCGGCGGCAATTTCTGGCGCGGCGTGAAGAACGGCGAGGGCTACATTGAGCGCACCCGGGCCGACCACATGGGCATGCTGGCCACCGCCATGAACTGCATGGCCATGGCGGACGTGCTGGAGCAGAAGGGCGTGGATGTGCGGGTGCAGACTGCGCTGGAGATCAAGGAGGTGGCGGAGCCTTATATCCGGGCCCGGGCTATCCGGCACCTGGAAAAGGGCCGCGTGGTGATCTTCGGCTGCGGCATCGGCAGTCCGTTTTTCTCCACGGACACCGCAGCCGTGCTGCGGGCGGCGGAGATCGGCGCGGACGTGATCCTGCTGGCCAAGAACATCGACGGCGTGTACGACTGCGATCCGGCTAAGTTCTCCACAGCCAAGAAGTTCGACTCCATCACCTATGACGATGTGTTGGCCCGGCACCTGTCTGTCATGGACAGCACGGCCACCAGCCTCTCCATGGACAACCACATCCCCGTGCTGGTCTTCGCTCTGAAGGATCCCTATAATATCATCCGCGTCCTGCGCGGAGAAAAAATCGGAACAATTGTAAAGGAGGCATAAACCCCATGCTGAAAGATGAATACAAGATCTACGAGGAAAAAATGAAGAAGAGCATCGAGTCCGTGAACAGTGATTTTGCCGCTGTGCGCGCGGGCCGTGCCAACGCCGCCGTGCTCAACCGCATCTCCGTGGACTATTACGGCACTCCCACTCCCATCCAGCAGATCGGCTCCGTGTCCTCTCCCGATCCCCGTTCTCTGGTCATCACCCCCTGGGACAGCTCCCTCCTGCGCGCCATTGAAAAGGCCATTCTGGAGTCCGATCTGGGCATCAACCCCCAGAACGACGGCAAGTGCATCCGCCTCTCCTTCCCCCAGCTCACCGAGGAGCGCCGTAAGGAGCTGGTGAAGCAGATCCATAAGTATGCCGAAAACGGCAAGGTGGCCGTGCGGAACATCCGCCGGGACGCCATGGATAAGTTCAAGAAGATGCAGAAGGCCTCCGAGATCACTGAGGATGAGCTGAAGCTGGCGGAAAAGGACATGCAGAAGATCACCGACGACAACTGCAAGGAGCTGGATAAGCTTCTGGAAACCAAGGAAAAGGAACTGATGTCGGTCTGATGGGGCTGTTTTCCAAAAAAGTCTCTCATAAGGCGGGGCAGGTGGATAAAAGCCGCCTTCCCCGCCACATCGCTATCATTATGGACGGCAACGGTCGTTGGGCGAAGAAGCGCGGCCTTCCTCGCACTGCCGGCCATAAGGTAGGGGCGGAGACGTTTCGCAAAATCGCGCTGTACTGCAAGTCCCTGGGCGTGGAATACCTGACGGTGTACGCCTTCTCCACGGAGAACTGGAAGCGGCCCGCCGACGAGGTCAGCACCATCATGGGCCTGCTGAAAAAGTATATGCAGGAGGCCATTGACACCATGGAGCGGGACCAGATGAAGCTCTGCTTTTTCGGCGATCTCTCGGCCCTGAGTCCGGAGCTGCAAACCCTGGCCCGCAAGGCCGAGCAGGTGGCCAGCCGGGTGCACGGCTTCCAGGCGAACCTGTGCATCAACTATGGCGGCCGGGACGAGATCCTTCATGCGGCCCGGGCCTGCGCTGCGGCGGGGGAGGAGATCACCGAGGAGAACTTTGCAAAGCATCTCTATTCCGCCGGCATCCCCGACCCGGAGCTGATCATCCGCCCCAGCGGGGAGCTGCGGCTGAGCAACTTCCTCCTGTGGCAGTGCGCCTATTCGGAGTTTTACTTCTGCGATACCCTGTGGCCGGACTTTGCCGAGAAGGATCTGGACGCGGCCATTGTGGCTTATCAGCAGCGCGATCGCCGCTTCGGCGGAGTCAAGTAAGAGAAATACAAAACAAAAAGGAACAAATCTATGAAACAGAGAATATTGGTGGCGGTCATCGGCATCCCGCTGCTGCTTTTGGTGCTGTGCTGGGCGCCCCATTGGGCCACGGCGGCGCTGCTGGCGGCCCTGTGCGTCATCGGCGCTCACGAGCTGCTGGCGGCGGTCTCCGGCCCGGAGAAAACGAAGCGTCTGTGGGTTCTGGCGGGCTTTCAGGCCGTGTTCACGGTGTTTTCCACCTATGCGGGCATGGCGGGCTGCGGCTCCGTGGGCATCACACTGATGCCCTGGCTGCTGTGTGCCTCGGTGGCGCTGCTGTTTTTCCTGGCCGTGCGGTGGTATGGCCGGGAAAACGCCATTGCCTTTCAGGACATCTGTGCGGTGCTGCTGGGCGGCGTAGCCATTCCCCTGGCCATGAGCTGCCTGCTGCGCCTGCGGCTGATGAGCTATGGCGGCGGATTGGTGCTGATGCCCCTGGTGGCGGCGTTTATGAGTGATTCTGCGGCCCTGTTCACTGGCATGGCCTGTGGCAAGCATAAGCTGGCCCCCAAGGCCAGCCCAAAGAAGACCGTGGAGGGCGCCGCAGGCGGCCTCGTGGGTGGTGTGCTGGGTATGATCGTTTTTCGCATTATCTTCTTTTTCGTCACGGTGCAGCCCCTTTCCATCGGCTGGTGCATGGTCATCGGCCTGGTGGGCTCGTTCATGGGTCAGCTGGGCGATCTGAGCTTTTCCATCATCAAGCGCCAGTTCGGCATCAAGGACTATGGCCGTCTGCTGCCGGGCCACGGCGGCGTGCTGGACCGGTTTGACAGCGTCATCTTTGCTGCTCCGGTGGTGTGGATGATCGCCTGCGCGGTGGGGATGTGATAAAATGAGTAGGTGTATATCTGTTTTGGGCAGCACCGGTTCTATAGGCCGGCAGACGCTGCTTGTGGCGGAGGAATTGGGCCTGCAGGTGGCAGCCCTGACCGCCGGGCGGCAGATCGATCTGCTGGAGCAGCAGGCACGGCGCTTTCGCCCGTGCCTTGTTGCCGTGTTTGAGGAGCCGGCGGCCCGGGCGCTGCGGGAGCGGCTGGGTGACACGCCTATTCAGGTCATGAGCGGTATGGAGGGTCTTCTGGCGGCGGCATCTCTGCCGGAGGCTGACACCGTGGTCACGGCGGTCATGGGCAGCGTAGGGCTGGAGCCCACCCTTGCGGCCATCCGCGAAAAAAAGCGCATCGCTCTGGCCAATAAGGAGACCTTGGTGTGCGCCGGGGAACTGGTGATGACGGAGGCAAAGAAATACGGCGCGGAGATCGTCCCGGTGGATTCGGAGCATTCCGCCATTTTTCAGAGCCTTCAGGGCTGCCGGGACAGGGGGGAGGTCAAGCGCCTCCTGCTCACCTGCTCCGGCGGGCCGTTTTTCGGCAAATCCTTTCAGGAGCTTGAGAACATGACGGCGGCGGACGCCCTGAAGCACCCCAACTGGACCATGGGCGCGAAAATCACCATCGACTCCGCTACCCTCATGAATAAGGGACTGGAAATTATCGAGGCCATGCGCCTGTATGACTTGCCCCTGTCCCAGGTGGATGCGGTGATCCACCGCCAGAGCATCGTCCACTCCCTGGTGGAGTACCGGGACGGGGCCATGATCGCCCAGCTGGGCACACCGGATATGAAGCTGCCCATCCGCTACGCCCTGACCTATCCCCACCGGGCCGCAACCCCGGATAAGCCCCTGAACCTGCTCTCCTGCGGACCCTTGACTTTTAGCGCCCCGGACGAGACGGCCTTTCCCTGCCTGCGCATTGCCCGGCAGTGCGCCGAAACGGGGGGCACCGCCTGCGCCATTATGAACGGGGCCAACGAGGTGGCCGTGGCGCAGTTCCTGCGGGGGGAGATCGGGTTCAACGACATTTCCCGCCGGGTAGAGCAGGCTCTTTCCCGGGTGCCGGTGAAATATCGGCCGAGCCTTTCGGATATACTGGAGGCAGACCGGCTGGGCCGGGATGCCGCCCGGTAAATCAGACAATATTTGCGCCGAAGTGGAGGGTTTATGTCGACAATTGTGTATATACTTGTAGCCGTGCTGGTGTTCGGATTCCTCATCGCCGTCCATGAGCTGGGCCATTTCATGGCCGCCAAGGCCTGCGGAGTGCGGGTGAACGAATTTTCCGTGGGCATGGGGCCGGCACTGCTGAAAAAGCAGAAGGGGGAGACCCTGTATGCCCTGCGCTGCCTGCCCTTCGGCGGCTTCTGCGCCATGGAGGGGGAGGACGAGGCCTCCGACGATCCCCGGGCGCTGGAGAATAAGCGCTTCTGGGCGAAGCTCCTGATCTTCGCCGCCGGCGCGGGGATGAACTTCCTGGCCGGCCTGCTGATCCTCCTCTGCCTCAACGCCGGGGCCAAGGCGTATGTTACCCCTGTGATCGCGGATTTCGCCGACGGCTGCCCCCTCCAGGGAACGCTCCAGGCGGGGGATCGGATCGATGCCATCGACGGCGAAAAGGTTTACGTTTACAGTGACGTGTCCATGCTGCTGAATGCGAAGCAGGGGGACCGCCATGACCTGGTGGTCATCAGAAATGGCCAGCGGACGGAGCTTCCCGCCGTGGAAATGGTTCGCCGGGAGTATAAGGATAAAAATGACAAAGCCTACACCGGCTACGGCCTGAATTTCACTGCCAAGGAGGCAACCTTCGGCGACCGGATCCACCAGAGCTTTGCCAACGCCGCGGACTTTGTGCGTATGGTGCGCCTGTCCCTGCAGATGCTCGTCACCGGCCAGGCGGGGGTCAAGGATCTCAGCGGCCCGGTGGGCATCGTTTCGGTGATGACGGACGTGGGGCAGAGCAGCGGTTCCACCTCTGCCGCCGTGCGCAATATTGCGTATCTGGCGGCCATGATCGCCGTGAATCTGGCGGTGATGAACCTGCTGCCGCTGCCGGCTTTGGACGGCGGCAAGATCTTCTTTCTGGTCATCAACGCCCTGTGTATGCTGGTGATCAAGAAAAGGATCCCCCAGAAATTCGAGACCTATGTGCACCTGGCGGGCTTTGGCCTGCTGATGCTGCTGATGCTAGCGATCACCTTCCAGGATGTGTGGAAAATTTTTCAGTAACCGGTGAAAATTCCTGCGGAGGTTTCAGCAAAAAGACTTGCAGTCCGCTGCGTGTATATTTTTGCCGCAAGGCGGCAAACTCTGCGAGGCTTTTTTGGCTTTGTTTTTTACGAGGGAGAAAGGAGCGGCAAGAATATGAGTAAGCAAATTCAGGTGGGTGCCGTGACCGTGGGCGGCGGCGCAGCCGTGTCCATCCAGTCCATGTGCAATACTCCCACCCAGGATGTAGAGTCCACCGTGGGCCAGATCCTCCGCCTGGAGGCGGCCGGGTGCGAGATCATCCGGGTGGCCGTGCCGGATGCGGACGCGGCCCGGGCTGTGGGGGAAATCAAGCGCCGCATCCATATCCCCCTGGTGTGCGACATTCATTTTGACTATAAGCTGGCCCTGCTGTGCGCCCAGCAGGGGGCGGACAAAATTCGCATCAACCCCGGCAACATCGGCTCTCAGGATAGAGTGCGGGCCGTGGCGGATGCCTGCCGGGAGCGGGGGATTCCCATTCGCATCGGCGTCAACGGCGGCTCGCTGGAAAAAGAGCTGCTGGCCAAATACGGCGGCGTTACGCCGGAGGCTCTGGTGGAGAGTGCCCTGGGTCATGTGCGCCTGCTGAATGACTGCAATTTTGACGACATCTGCATCTCCGTCAAGTGCTCCGGCGTGCCGGTGAATATGGCTGCCTACCGCCTGCTCCGGGAGAAGACGGATTATCCGCTGCACCTGGGTGTCACCGAGGCGGGCACTCCCACTATGGGCGTTCTGAAGTCCGCTATGGGCATTGGAGGCCTTTTGTGCCTGGGCATCGGGGATACCGTCCGGGTGAGCCTGACGGCGGACCCGGTGGAGGAGGTGCGCGCGGCCAAGCAGATCCTCTCTGCCGCCGGAGTGCGGCGCTTCGGGCCGAATCTCATATCCTGCCCCACCTGTGGCCGCACCCAGTACAACATGATCCCCATTGCCCGGGAGGTGGAGCGGCGGCTGGAGGGCTGCGACAAAAACATCACCGTGGCGGTGATGGGCTGCGTGGTCAACGGGCCCGGGGAGGCCGCCGCTGCCGATGTAGGCATCGCCGGAGGCAAGGGCGAGGGCCTGGTGTTTCGCCGGAGCGAGATTCTATATAAGGTGCCGGAGGACGAGCTGGTGGATGCCCTGATGGATGAGATAGAGAAGCTTTGAGTATGGAAAAGATAGGATTTTTGGATTTTTTCGGCAGCTTTCTGCCGCCTCATGACCTGCGCCCGCTTTTAGCGGGCGCCAAGCTCGTAGGGGGAGAACTGGACCGGGGGAGCCGCACCCTGGAGGCGGAGGTGGAGAGCCCGGAGTCTGTGCCGGATGCCGCCGTGATGGCTCTGGAGCAGCTTTTGCAGGCGCATTATGACCTGCGCCAGGTGCGGCTGCGCTTTGGCTCTGCCTCCGGAAAAAAGAGCAGCGAGCAGGTGCTCTTCGGCAAGAGCATCAAGGGCCGCCCCGTCTCCATGGAGGGGCTGAACCCCAAGATGGGCGCTGTTGTGGTGGAGGGCAAGGTGTTTTTCGTGGACTGTCATGAGACCCGCCGCCCCGGCGTGTGGGTGCTGACCTTCGACATGACGGATTATAAGAACTCCGTCACCGTCCGCAAGTATATGCAGACCCGGGAGCTGGGCGGTCTGCAAAATGCCATTGCCCCGGGGATGTGGCTGCGGGTGCAGGGGGCCATGGAGCTGACCCGGGACGGCAAGGACGTGCAAATGAACCCCTACAACATCATGAAGATATCTCACGAGGCCCGGAAGGACACCGCCCGGGAGAAGCGGGTGGAGCTGCATCTGCACACCCGTATGTCCAACATGGATGCGCTGACGGACCCTGCAGCGGTGATTAAGGAGGCCATTTCCTGGGGCCATCCGGCCATCGCCATCACTGACCACGGCGTGGTGCAGGCATTTCCCGATGCCTGGCACACGGCCAAGGGCAAGATCAAGATCCTCTACGGCGTGGAAGGGTATTTCATCAACAATCTGGACGACCGGGTGGCGGTTCACGGCCCGGCGGACCAGGATTTTGACGACGAGATCGTCTGCTTCGACATTGAGACCACGGGCCTGCAGGTGATGCGGGAGGCCATTACGGAGATCGGCGCGGTGGTGCTGAAAAACGGGGAGATCACCGACCGATTCCAGACCTTTGTGAACCCCGGCCGCCGCCTGACCCCGGAAATTATCGGCCTCACGGGCATCACCGATGCCATGCTCAAGGACGCACCCCAGCCCAAGGAGGCTTTGGAGGCGTTTTTGCAGTTCGTAGATGGGCGGCCTCTGGCGGCCCACAACGCGGAGTTCGACATTGGCTTTATCCGGGAGGGCTGCCGCAAGGCGGGCCTGGAATTTTCTCCCACCTATGTGGACTCCCTGATTTTAGCCCAGAATCTCCTGCCGGAGCTGAACAAATTCAAGCTGGACGTGGTGGCGGAGCATCTGGACCTGCCCGCCTTCAACCACCACCGTGCCTCGGATGATGCGGGCATGGTGGGCTATATGCTCATCTCCTTTTTCGAGAAAATGCGCCGGGAGCTGGGCATCACCCGCCTGCAGGAGATCAACGGCAAGATGCTGGAGCTGCGGCCCCTGGGCAATAAAAACCACCGCCGTCCCAAGCATATTATCATTCTGGCCAAGAACAAGCTGGGCCTCAAGCACCTGTACCAGCTGGTGTCAGCCTCCAACCTGAAATATTTCAAGCGTTTCCCCATCATCCCCAAAACAGAGCTGGTGGCCCATCGGGAGGGCCTCATCATCGGCTCCGCCTGCGAGGCCGGGGAGCTGTTCCGGGCGGTGGCGGACCACAAGGACTGGGACGAGCTGAAGCGCATCGCCTCCTTTTACGACTACCTGGAGATCCAACCCCTGTGCAACAATCTCTTCATGCTGCGAAACGGTGAGGTGGAGTCGGAGGAGGAGCTGCGGGACTTCAACCGCACCATCGTCCGCCTGGGCGCGGAGCTGGGGAAACCCGTCTGTGCCACCGGGGATGTGCACTTTATGGAGCCGGAGGATGAGATTTATCGCCATGTGCTCCTGGCCAGCAAGAAATTCCCCGACGCGGACAAGAGCCTTCCCATCTACTTCAAGACCACCGACGAGATGTTGGAGGAGTTTTCCTATCTGGGAGAGGAGACCGCCTACGATGTGGTGGTGAAGAATCCTCGAGGCATCGCAGACCTGGTGGAGGAAATTGAGCTCTTGCCTCCGGGCCAGCTGTTCCCGCCCCGGCTGGAAAACTCCGAGCAGGAGCTTCACGACATGGTGTGGAACAAGTGCCACGAGCTCTACGGGGAGAACCCGCCCCAGCTGATCGTGGATCGGCTGAATGTGGAGCTGGGCGGCATTCTGGGCAAGTACGATGTGGTGTACATGTCGGCCCAGAAGCTGGTGCAGCGGAGCCTGGAGAGCGGCTATCTGGTGGGCTCCCGCGGCTCCGTGGGCTCGTCGTTGGTTGCCTACATGGCGGGCATCACGGAGGTAAACTCCCTGCCGCCCCACTATCGCTGTCCCAAGTGCAAGCATTCGGAGTTCATCAGCGACGGCAGCTACGGCTGCGGCGCGGACATGCCCGATAAGATCTGCCCTGAGTGCGGCGAAAAGCTGGTGAAGGATGGGTTCGACATCCCCTTTGAGACCTTCCTGGGCTATGGCGGCGGCAAGGTGCCGGATATCGACCTGAACTTCTCCGGCGAATACCAGGCCCGGGCCCACCGCCACGCGGTGGAGATGTTCGGCGAAACCCAGGTCTTCCGGGCCGGGACCATCGGTACCCTGGCGGAAAAGACCGCCTACGGCTTTGTGCGCAAGTACCTGGAGGAGCGGGACATCACCGCCGGAAACGCGGAGATGAACCGTCTGACCCTGGGCTGCGTGGGCGTGCGGCGCACCACCGGCCAGCACCCCGGTGGCCTGGTGGTGGTGCCGGATGACATGGACGTGGAGGATTTCACCGCCGTGCAGCATCCGGCGGATGCCGAGGATGCCGAGACTATCACCACCCATTTTGAATACCACTGCATGGAGGACAACCTCCTGAAGCTGGACATGCTGGGCCACGATGACCCCTCCATGATCCGCATGCTGGAGGATCTCACCGGGGTCAACGCCCGGGCCATCCCTCTGGACGACCCGGACACCATGAGCATTTTCACCTCCTCCAAGGTGCTGGGCTTTGAAAATGATCCTCTTCTGGGCCCCACAGGGGCCGTGGCCATCCCGGAGTTCAACACCCGCTTTACCCGCCAGATGCTCATTGATACCCAGCCCAAGGATTTCAATACCCTGGTGCGGCTTTCTGGCTTCTCCCACGGCACGGACGTGTGGCTGGGCAACGCCCGGGATTTGATCGTCAGTGGAACGGCCTCGGTTCTGCAGACCGTGGGCTGCCGCGACGATATCATGCTCTACCTCATCTCCATGGGTCTGGACCCCAAGATGAGCTTCAAGATCATGGAGGCTGTGCGAAAGGGCAAGGTGAAAAAGGGCGGATTCCAGGAGGGCTGGGTGGAGGCCATGGAGGATCACGGCGTGCCGGAGTGGTACATCGAGTCTTTGGCCAAGATCGGCTACCTCTTCCCCAAGGCCCACGCCGTGGCCTATGTGATGATGGCCTTCCGCATCGCCTGGTTCAAGGTGCATAAGCCCTTGGCCTTCTACGCCACCTTCTTCTCCATCCGGGCCAAGGCCTTTGACGCGGAGTTCTGCTGCGCCGGAAAGGAGGCTGTGGAGCGGAAAATTCACGAGATCGAGAACAACAAGGACGCCACCGCCGTGGAGCAGAACCTGATGGTAACGCTGGAGGTGTGCTATGAGTTCTATCTCCGGGGCTTCCACTTCGACACCATCGATATTTACCGCTCGGACGCCACCAAGTTCACCATCACCGAGGGCGGGCTGCTGCCGCCCCTGATCTCCGTCCACGGGCTGGGGGAGGCTGCCGCCCAGGACACGGTGGAAAAGCGCAGGGGCAAGACCTTCATCTCCGTGGAGGAGTTTTCCATGTGCTGCAATAAGCTGTCCAAGACGCATATTGAGCAGCTGAGGGCCTTGGGTGCTTTCGCCGGCATGGCGGACACCAGCCAGGTCAACCTGTTTGACGGGTTTTAAAACAAAACAGCAGGGAGCAGATCGAATGAACTGCTCCCTGCTGTTTTATGCGCGTTTTATTCGTCGTAAATGCCCAAAATGACAATGCCTGCCACCACCAGGGCGATCATGAGATAGTGCTTCCAGGAGAGCTTTTCCTTCAGGAAAATACGGCTCCAGACCACCGACAGCACGCAGTAGGCAGAGATGATGGGGGCCGCCAGGGCTACATGCTCCGTGTCCGCCAGGGCATAGATGTAGGCGAACTGGCCGGCGGTCTCGCACAGAGCGCCCAGGTACTTGGGTCCCTCCCGCTTAGGCACCAGCTTCTGCCTGCGGATGAGCACCACATACACAAAGCACGCAATACCCGCCGCCAGGAAGGTCAGCTCATAGGCGCAGTTGGCGCTATCCTCGTTCAGGGTCTCCAGCACCTTGCTGTCGGCGAAGGTGCCCAGGGCGTCCAGCACGCAGTAGAGAATGGGCAGCACCAGCGCCAGGACGGACTTGGCGTACTTATAGTTGCCGGCCTCCTGGCGAGCCAGGCGCAGATCGTCGTCCTCCCGGGCCTCCACAATGCCCAGCCCGATAACGCCCACACACACCAGGGCCATGGCTGCATACTGGGCCGGGGCCAGCAGGGCAGACCCGGTGATGATGCTCAGCACTGCCACCATCGCGCCGGAGGAGTTGCAAATGGGAGACGAGATGGACAGCTCAATGTAGCGAAGCCCCACGTATCCCAGGGCCATAGACAGAATATACAGCAGCGACACCGGCAGATAGGTGAGGATGATGGAGAAATTAATTTCCGTCCCGCCGATAAAGATTTCGTAGGCTGCGTGCAGACCCATGACCACGCCCACAGCCATGACCATTTTCAGGTGGGCGTACTTGTCGTCGGCATCCCGACAGCCGATTTTAGAAAACAGATCCGATCCGCTCCAGAACAGAAGCGCGATCACAGAAAACCAAAACCACATAGATGAAAATACTCCTTATTATTTTATAGTTTAATGATTCCGGCGTCCGCCAGCTTTTGCATACTCAAAAGAATGCCCAGCTTGCCGTGAAACCAGGTGAGACCGCCCTGGAAGTAGACCGCATAGGGGGGGCGGATGGGCCCGTCGGCGGAAAGCTCAATGGAGCTGCCCTGCACAAAGGCTCCGGCGGCCATGATGACCTCGCTCTCGTAGCCGGGCATAGCCCAGGGCTCCGGGGTCACATAGCTGTCCACGGCGGCGGCGGACTGGATGCCCTTGCAGAAGGCCACCATGGCCTCCTTGCTGCCTAACTCCACGGCCTGGATGATGTCGTGGCGGCTCTCGGCGGAGCCGGGCACCACCCGGAAGCCCAGCTTTTCATAGCAGGCGGCGGCGAACACAGCGCTTTTCAGCGCCGATGCCACCACCGTGGGCGAGAGAAACAGCCCCTGGTAAAAGGCGGGCATCAGCCCCAGATTTGCGCCTACCTCCTGCCCAAGGCCCGGGGCACTGAGACGGTAGGCGCAGCGGTCCACGCATTCCCTGGTGCCGCAGATGTAGCCGCCGATGGGGGCCAGGCCGCCCCCGGGATTCTTAATGAGGCTACCCACGATCATGTCTGCTCCCAGGTCTGAGGGCTCCTGCATCTCCACAAATTCGCCGTAGCAGTTGTCCACCATGCAGAGCACCCCGGGCTTGCACTGCTTGCAGAAGGCGATCAGCTTCCCAATTTGCTCCACGGAGAAGGTGGGCCGCGTGGCGTAGCCCTTGGAGCGCTGGATGGTGATGAGCTTGGTTTTGTCCGTAATGGCCCGGCGGATGCCCTCATAGTCAAAGGTGCCGTCAGGCAGCAGCTCCACCTCCCGGTAGCTCACGCCGTATTCCGCCAGGGAGCAGGGGGAGGGACGGATACCGATGACCTCCTCCAGTGTGTCGTAGGGTCGGCCCACAGGGCTTAAAAGCTCATCCCCCGGCCGCAGATTGGCACTGAGGGCCACGGTGAGGGCATGGGTACCGCAGGTGATCTGGGGCCGCACCAGGGCTGCCTCCGTGTGGAAGCAATCGGCATAGACCCGCTCCAGATTATCCCGCCCCTCATCGTCATAGCCGTAACCGGTGGTGGCGGCAAAGTGGGTGGCGTTGACCCGGTTTTTCTGCATGGCCGAGAGCACCTTGCACTGATTGTACTCCGCCACGGCGTCGATCTTCCGGAACTGGTCCGCAAGATCCCCTAAAATCTTCTCGCCAAAATCATACACGGTCTGGGACACGCCCAACTGCCGATACATCTCGTTCATCATTTTTTCTCTTCCTCCGAACTCTGCAAAATTTCCTGGGCAACCCGGTCCAGTACCTCCGGCCGGGAGACCACCAGGCCCTGACTTTCGCTGCCCAGAATCAGCAGCGTGTCCCCGGGGCGTATATTGAAAAACTCCCGGGCCTCCTTGGGGATCACGATCTGACCCCGGTCGCCCACCTTGGCGGTACCGAAGACCCGCCGGGTGGGAGAGCGACCCAGAATATGTTTGCCGTGGGGCATAAGCTCACCTCATAAAAATCATCTTTTTCATATTTGTGTGACAGATGGAAGTATAACACACTCGCGGAAAAATGCAACCCCTTTCCCCAAAAAAATGCCCGTATTCCAAAGAATACGGGCCGCAAGCTATATGAACATAACATTGTGAAGCTGCATCGGCCCGCCCCACCGCACCTCTTGAATACATCCTGTAGGGGCGACCCTAGCGGTCGCCCGACCGCCCCGGCGGAGACATAATCGCAGGGGGAATCCGTTCCGCCTGTAGGGACGGACGACCCTGTCCGCCCACTCCATAAGCGCCCATAAACTGCGCACGGGCGGGGTGGAACCCCGCCCGTTTCCCATGTAAAGAACGATCCCATAGGGCGGGCTGACCGCAGCCCGCCGTCTTACCCAAGCCTCTCCGGAAACTCCACCCCGTTCAGTCGCAGGATCGTCCGCAGGGGATAGTCCCGATCCAGATAGTTCTTGCAGTACCACTCAAAGGTAGCCTCCGGCAGGTGCATCAGCTCCGGGGCCTCGCACCGGAATACTTCAAAGGTCTTCTGATCCCCCGACAGCAGCGCCGCCAGCACATCCAGCCGCTTTTCCTCCGCCAGCCGCTGGCAGCACGCATCCATCAGGGCGGCGCACACCTGCTCCTCCCGGGATGCATATTGCTCCTTGTTTCCCAGCCAGTACAGGAACTCGTTGGGGTCCAGATCCAGCTTCGTGGTGATCTGGCTCAGCTTGTAAAACTCCTGCCAGTCCTTCCGTTTCAGCACATCGATGAGGTACTGCACCAGCCCGTCGTCCAGGGCGATGCAGTCCAGAAACACCTCAAAGGCGTGCTTCCCCGCGTCCGGATCCGGCTCCTTGTCCGCAGGCGCTTCCGGCTCCCCCGGCTGCCTCTCCTCCCGGGTCTGCCCCGCCAGAGCCTGAGCCGCGGAGAGCATATCGTCCATGGAGAAGTTGTCATAGGCCTCCTGGGGGATCTGCTCCCCGGCCGCAGCGGCGCATGCGCGCACAAAGGCGGGGATGCCCATAGCGCTGATCTGCTGCTGCAGCTCCATGGCCCGGCGCATCTCGTCCGTCTCCGTCAGGGTGATGCCCTCCGGCGCGGCCAGTGTACCCTCGCAGATTTGCGTCATATATTGCAGGTAATATTCAAACAGTGTCATAGTATATCCTCACTTTCCACCCAAAACTTTACCACACCCGGCGGGGAATTGCAAGACGCGCGTATATATGGTAAGATGTCCCCAAAGGAGGGGAGAAGATGCAGGAATACTATGCAGCGCCCATGGAGGGCCTCACCGGCTGGCGCTGGCGGCAGGTGCATGCGTCCTTGTTCGGCGCTGCGGATCGTTACTATACACCCTTTTTGTCCCCCAACGCCAATTTTGAGTTCCAGACCAAGGAGCTGCAGGAGATTGACCCGGAGCATAACCTTAACCTGCCCGTGGTGCCGCAGATCCTCACCAATCGGGCGGAATACTTCGTCTGGGCAGCCCGGGAATGCCGGAGCCGGGGCTATGGTGAGGTGAATCTGAACCTGGGCTGTCCCTCCGGCACTGTCACGGGGAAGAATAAGGGGGCGGGTCTGCTGCGGGAGCCGGAGCTTCTGCGCCGGCTGCTGGATGGGATCTTCGACGCCCTGCCGGACCTGAAAATCTCCGTCAAGACCCGTATCGGCTGGGACGATCCCACCCATTGGCCCGCCTTACTGGCGCTGATGAATGAATACCCCATTGCGCTGATCATCGTTCACCCCCGCCTGCGCACGGAGTTCTATAAGGGATCGGTCCACCGGGAGGCCTTTACCTGGGCCCGGGAAAATATCCGCCTGCCCCTTTGCTATAATGGGGATCTTTTCACCCCGGCGGATGTCGCCGCCGCGCCTTCGGTGCCCCTGATGTTCGGCCGGGGCCTGCAGTCAGACCCATCCCTGCTGCGCCGTCTCCGGGGCGGCGCACCGGCCACGATGTCAGAGCTGCGGGCCTTCCACGATGCCCTTTATGCCGCCTACCGCCGGGACTTCAGCGGCGATGTGCCGGTGTTGCACCGGATGCGCGAGCTGTGGAACTATCTGGCCGATAGCTTCCGGGATACCCAGGAGCTTTTGCGCGCCGTCCGTAAGGCCCGCACCTGCGCCGCCTATGACCAGGCGGTGGGGCGTTTTTTTGCCAAAGCGGAGCTGCTGTAAAGGGGCCGGAGACTGTCGATAAAGTGGTAAGATTGCGACAACGGTAAGGAAGGGTGTGTGAGGGAAGCCCAAGAAGGGTGCCCCTTACCGTTGAAATCAATAGTTTTTGAAACACTGAAAGAGTTTCAAAAACTTAGGCATCGTGTCGAAAAAGTCTTTTTCGACACGATGTGGCCCCCCTCGGAATCAATCCGAGGGGGGCCGTTCCTATTTGTAATTCAGTTCAGCACGAACACGGTGCAGTTGCGCCGCCCAAAGCGGCAGGCCTGGCTGTATTCATCGAACCAGAGGTCAATTTTGTTGCCCTTGATGCTGCCGCCGCAGTCGGCCGCGGTGGCCATGCCGTAGGTCAGGTAGCCGTCATCCGTGTAGATATAAAATTGCGTGCCGTAGGGGAACACGGAGGGATCCACGGCGATGTTGCCGTACTGCGTGGGACGCCCCGAGGCCGTCCATCCGTGGATGGCGTAGGCGCTTGCATTGCACGTCACCTGGGAGGAGAAGAGCATGGTGTCGCCGGAGGCGAAGGTCAGGTAGCCGCTGCCGTCGTCATTGCGGTGTACGGACACCAGCGAGTCATCCCGGGAAACGGAGTCCACCAGTGTGCCGTACTTCACCACCTGGGTGACGGAATTATCCTCCGTGGCGGAGATGAATTCCGATCTGTCCAGCTGGCCCTTGACAAATACGTCCATATATGTCTGGGTGACGGTGCCGGGAACGCCCTGGGTGACGATCTCCTCCGTGCCCTTTGCCATCAGCGGATCGGCGATGCGCTCCTCGTCGAAGTGTGTCTGCACCTGCACGTCGCGCAGCCGGGTGTATTGGCGGCAAACGGTGATACTGGGCGTTCCGGTGGACACATCCACCACCACCATCTCGTCCTCTGCCACATCTACATGGCAGCGGCGCAGAAGGTTGGCTATGGTCTCGTGCCGGGTGGTCACGGTGGCGGAGTCGGACTCCACGCTGCTTACGGACGCTGCCAGCAGCTGTACGCCGTCGGAGCTTTTCTCGGCGATGGAGGAGCCCTCCTCTGTGTCGGTGACCAGCACATCCTGTCCCTGGGGCAGGATCAGCTGCACATCGGCAGCGCCAGTGGTGTTGGAGCCGGTATAGAGCACGTCGCTCTGGTAGTTCAGCTCAGAGCCAGTGGTGACGGCGTGGGTCTCCTGCCCGTCTATGAGCAGGTACATGTCTGTGTCTACGGGAACGGGGGTCATGCAAATGCAAACCACGATCCCCAGCAGCGTCAGCGGTGCGAGGACGGGCAGCAGATAGCGCCGCCTCACAGGATGGTTGCGCAGAGCGCGCATATGGGATATAAGTGTTTGGATCATACGTCGATTCCTCCGCGGCGCAGGCCGATGGCCGGGGCGGAGGCTCCTTTCGGTTTCTGATTCACCTGCAAAAGTTAATGCGATGAAATTTATTTGTAATCAAAATGTTACACTTGTTACAAAAATAAATTTATCTGGAGTATAACACTAATTTGCAGATGTGTCAAGTTTTTCCGAAAATGCCCGGTTTTATGCGCCGAGCTGGGAGAAAAATCCTGCATTTTTTCTGCGGATAAAAACAAAACGGTTACAAACCCGTGAAAAAAAGAAATGGATTCGCTGTTGCCTGCACCGGCATCTTTTTGTATAATAAGAATGGAAATATAGGGCAAGGAGGGACTGTCATGCGTCCTGAATATATCGCCGTGGGCCGGATCGTCAACGCCCATGGCATCAAAGGTGAGGTTAAGTTAAATCCCGAGGGCTTTTTGCCGGAGTTTGTGGCCCGGTTCGATACGTTGTATATCGACGGACAGGCTGTCCGGGTGAAGGGCCGCCGGGTGCATAAATCCACCCTTTTGCTGGCGCTGCCCGGCGTGGAGGATATGGACGCCGCCCTGGCGCTGAAGGGAAAGGAGGTCTCCATTCGCCGGAGGGACGCTGTGCTGCCCGCCGGGGAATATTTTGATGCCGAGCTGGAGGGCCTCACCGTTGTAGACGATGCCACCGGCCAGGAGGTGGGAAAGATCCACCGGGTGCTGCACTACCCGGCCCACAAGGTGTATGAGGTGCGGGGGGACCGGGAGTATCTGATCCCGGCGGTGCCGGAGGTGTTTATTGCCTCCGTGGATGTGGACGGCGGCGTGATGCGCGTCCACCTGATGAAAGGACTGGCAACCGATGAGAATTGATATCATGACCCTTTTCCCTGATGCCATTGAGGCCATGATGGGCCAGTCCATCATCGGCCGGGCCAGGGACCGGGGCTATATAGAGCTGTTCACCCACCAGATCCGGGAATACACCACCAATAAGCAGATGCAGGTGGACGATTATCCCTATGGCGGCGGCCGTGGGGCCGTTATGCAGGCCGACCCGCTGTACCGCTGCTGGGAGTACATTTGCGGCCAGGTGGGAGAGCGCCCCCACACCATCTACCTCTCTCCCTGCGGCAGGGTGTTCACCCAGGAGGTGGCTAAGGAGCTGAAGGCGGCACATCAGAACATCATCCTTGTCTGCGGCCACTACGAGGGCGTGGACCAGCGGTTCATTGACGAATGCGTGGATGAGGAGCTGAGCATGGGGGACTTTGTGCTCACCGGTGGGGAGATCCCTGCCATGGCTGTGGCGGACTGCCTGTTCCGCATGGAGGAGGGCGTGCTGCCCGAGGAGAGCTGCTACACGGATGAGAGCCATTGGAACGGACTTCTGGAGTATCCTCAGTATTCCCGCCCCGAGCAGTGGCACGGGCGCAGAGTGCCGCCCATCCTCCTCAGTGGCAATCACGGCGGCGTGGATGACTGGCGCCGCAAGGAGAGCTATAAGCGGACCATGGCCCGCCGCCCGGATCTTTGGGTGCAGTTTGACCAGAGCGCCATCACCACCAAGCATGATAAGAAGGTGCTGCAGCAGGCGAAGGACGAGTTTGCTGCGGAAAAGGAAAACGACTTTGCCGTGAAGGAATCAAAAACCTCCGGCTAAGCGGGGCTTCAGCGTGTCAAAAAAGTCTCGCAGAGTTTGCCGCCCGGAGTCGGGCAAAAGTTAAAAGCATTTTCTCTTGGGGGTTGCTCCCTTCGTGGGGCGGTGATGTCCGCCTCCCAGGGCGGACATCTTTTTTAGACGGTTCTTGCGACCTGTGCGTAAGAGGAAATACCTCTCAGACGAGAAGCGGTGGAATTTGTCTGCCACAGACGGATAAATTATGGGCGCAGCAGACTTAGGGTTCTTTGACGGGAAATCCGGAGTTTTTTGGCAGTCAACCCTCCAGCCAAGTCGGAGGGTTGACCTGGCCCTATAAGGGCATATTACTGGCAAGCCTCTCCATAGGCGCTGGATTTTATTTCGCGTGCATTCCCTGCCCTATCGCCCGTAAACGGCCTACCATCATCACGGAAAGGCATTTTGCCTGTCGGTGCGTCTATTACCTGCGATGAATTAGTCCCCTTATTTTTGTAAGTATAGGTCGGCAAACCTTTTGCTTACTCCAACTGGGAGACTTTTTCATGTCTTCGTTTTCCTTCGTCACATACTGATTTCTCCCTCTGTCAGAGCCAAACTGGGGACGTACTATGCAAAATATCCGTTCATGAACAAGTACACGCCCCCGGCAGCAAGGAACTGCCGGGGGCGTGTCAATATGTTATTCAATAATGCATGGATTCTTAATCCGCGGAACCCTCATTAACTATGTCCGCACTGTCAGCTTCCGCAGCAGCGGAATCATCATCTACTACGACATCGTCGGCGCCGTCATTTGCGGCAGCATACCCAGATGCAAGCTTTACATCATCTGAAGCACCATTTGAGCTATCCTGAGCATCCGATGCGGATGCCTTGGTGTTGACAGCGTCCGAGTCAGCTGCTGCAGGATTCTTTTCCTCCGGAGCCGGAGAGACCGGAGTTTCATCAGCCGGAGCATTGGACACCGGAGAATCATCCTTCGGAGTGGAGGGAGCCGCAGTCTTATCCTCAGAATCGGAGGAAGCGGTCGTATTATTCTCTGGAGTCGACACCGGGGTAGGTGCTTCCACCGCAGATCCATCCACATTGGCTTTGTCGGATTCGTTTTGCGCCGGAGCCGCAGTCTCATCGGTGGCCTGCGAAGCATCGTTGGCCGTCTGGTCAGACCCGGAGGACTCAGCGCTCTTCTGGGCAGGAATATTGCCACCGTCTGCAAGCGGAGTGACACTGGTATTGTACGCTGCAACATCTCCCCAGATAGGCTCGATTACTACTCTGATATTTTTATCAGCGTGAATATTGACACTAAACCCATCTTTGCTGATATTAGAGGTATAATAGGCTGTTCCGGCAGATTCATCATTCTCAAAAATTGTAATGCAGCAGAATCCCTTTGTAGACGTGTTGTCCGCTGCGGGAATGATTTGCAGCTTATAACTACCATCAGGAAGAGAAACCTCAAACTTACCGCCTTCGGCCTTGACTGCTTGCACGGTAGTTGCTTGCGCGCCATTCGTTTCCGAAGCATTGGCCGTGACATTTACACCCGAGATCTGGAAGGTCGCGGAACGTATAGTTGTGGTGCTGGCCTCTGTAGCGGCGGTGAACCAAGCCCAGCTTGCACCGCACAGACACACGGCGCAGATGCAGGCCCCGATCACAGACGGAGCAAGGAGACGCAGAATATTATCCGAATTCCTTCTCTTCTCTATGCGCTTTGCACGATAGGCCCACACAGAAGCGCGCGGTGATACGATGGCATTGTCCTTGCGGCGTGCACTGCTGATCAACTTTTTCTGCCTGGCAAGTATCAGCAAAAAGGCGGATACAACCAGTACAGCCAAAAGAATAACAGTGCCAATAATGCTTCCCATTGAGTTCGTATCTCCTTTCTGCTGCGTTTATAAACGATCAAAGGGCTGAATACCTTGGTGCACCCCGATTTCTTTTATCAAACCTTCGCGGCGCTGTCGGCGGGGGATTCCTCCTGGGGCTTTGCCTCACCGCCGCTTGCGGCATCTCCGCTGTTTGCGGCCATCTGCGCCTTCATCTGCAGGAGCTCCTGCATCATGCGCTGGGCCTCCGCGCGGTCAGCCTCGATCTTGTCCCGCTCCGCCTGCAGCTCAGCCTGCTGCTCCGATTTGTATTTGCGGAACAGGCGGATGCAGCGAACGCCTTCCAACAAAATGAGGATCAAAAACGGAATAAGAATGCAGACGATGTAGCCGGGCGTGGACTTTAAAAACTGGAAAAAGGTACCGACCTTCGGGATGCTCTTGCTGTATTTGCCGATCACATATTCGTAGGTGACAATGGTCTCGTCGTCCGTGTCGGTGGTCGTACCGTAGGTGATGAAGCCGGGCTCACCATTGGCGTCCGTGGTGAGCTTGCGGATCTTATGGGTGACGACCTCGCCGTAGTTAGAGCTGTTCTGCGAGGTATAAGAGATGATGTCGCCCTCCTGAAGCGTGGACGGATCGACTTCCTTTACCAGCACCAGATCGCCGGCGTTGAAATCAGTTTTGCTCATGGAGTCGGACAGTACGATGAACGCTTTGTATCCGAACAGGCTGCGTTCAGCGCGGTCAAAGGTCGAGACCGACACGATGGTAAAGACCATCATGCCCGCAGCAATGACCACGATCAGCCATACCACGATATTCCTGATTACATTCAGTGCTTTCATTGGGGGAGACTCCTTGTGTTATTCATTTTAACCCGAACCAGGTCATTTCGCTGAAAGTCCGGCGGGCCTTATGTAAAAAGCTTGTTCGGGTTATTCTTGGTTTGCGTGGCCTCAGCGCAGAGAGTAAAGGTCAGGTCGAGATCCTGGGTGTCATTGCCCTTGTCCTCGGGGAAGTAGAACTCCACCGTCAGATCCCGGCGCTGTCCGATCCGGAGGGTATCGTCGGCGGCCAGGGCGTTCTGCTGGGTCAGCTCACTGGCGGAACCGGAGCAGATAATCTTGCCGCCGTCCTTCACCGTGACGGTCAGCACATCGGCAAGCCCGCCGGAGATGTTGTCCAGATACAGACGGTAATAGACATCCCAGGTGCTGTCATTTTCGATGAAGAAATTTTTCCTGACCGTCATGCCCGGTTCAAAAAGAAACTCATGCTCCCGGATCACAGGCTTCCCGTCGTTGAGGTTGATCTTTACCTCCCCCGTGTGGAACAGGTTGTTGTTCACGGAAACGTTGGCATAAACAAGGGCGAAAGTGGTGATGCACAGGCAAATGGCCAGAAAGATGATGGCAACGATGCCGCCTGTCAGCTTTTTAGAGGTTTTGGTTTCAGCCATTTTCATTCTCCTCCCTGCGTTTGCGCGCTGCCAGCAGGAACACCAGAATGCCGCCGGAGCAAGCAGCTAGCAGACCCCACAGCACGGTGTCCGAGGTGTCGCCGGTGGGCACGGGGGTAAGGTTTCCGGTCTCCTCCACCCACCAGTTGAGATCCGCGATCAAATCCTTGTTTTGGTATTCATTTCCCACGCTTGTGTCCAGATAAGCGGTGATCTCGTAATACAGTGTATCGGTGGTGGTATTCTGAGAGGCCAGCTTATGTGTGACGCTTGCGGGCATAGTCTTCATCAGACCGTCATACATGATCTCACCTGTGGTCAGCAGTCTGACCCGCACGTTCATGACCTCGGCCAGCTTTTCATAGCCGGGGCGGACGGTGGCCCTGAAGTGTACGGTCACCTGATCGTGATAGGAGACCTGCACGCGGAAATACTTTGTTTCCGCATCGCCGGGGAACATATTGCCCACCTGGAACGGTGTGTTTTCGTCGGCCTGCCTGTTATACAGGGCAATGGTCACCGCCTGCTTGCTGGCAGCCGGTGTGTTCTGAGAGGGCTGCGGGGAGGTGGCAGAGCTGCTGCCACCGGAGGTCTGCTCCTGGCTGCCGCTCGTGGCGGACCCGACTCCATCGCCTGTGCCGGTATTGTCGTCCTCGTCCGGTGTGATCAGGTTATCCGGCACGAGAACGGTGGCAGGGGCGTTGCCGGCAGACTTGTTGCGCGCCAGCGTAACGCCAAGAGCTATAAGACTGAGGCCAAGCAGGACCGCCAGAACGATGATAGCGATTTTGATTTTCTTTTTTTGCTCCACCGATACGCAACTCCTTTATCTGATAGTACATTCCGCTCAGCGCCGGATGCCTGCGGGGCGCAGGTTCTGCGTCGGTCAGCGCTGCACCGGGGGAAGACCTGCGGCAATGCGCCTGCGCATACACAGAGCCTGCATTCCACCAGCCTGAAAATATGCGAAAAATAAGAATGATCTGACGCTTTTCGCGGCGGAAAAACAGATTCGGACAGTTTTCCCCACCATGAGCATAGAAATTATAACACTGTGGGAAGAGGAAATCAAGGAAAATCGTTGATTTTTCAAATAAAAAATAAAAAATGTGCAGTACTTTTAGCGCACTATGTCAGGTTTTACTGCGAACAGACGAAAAACAACGTCTTGATTTGCATGTACTCGCACATGATCTACCCCAAATGACCGGGCCGAAGGGGGCGAAGAGCCTGCCGCCGGGATGTCGCCGAGGCATCAGAACCCCCGGTATTGCGCTTGTGTACGGCAGTGCCGTCCGCTGCGTCATGTCATTTGTTTTTTGCCCGCTGCGCCCGGCATAATTTCTTCACTTCCACTGCCGTGAGGGACAGCCCGTGCAGGCGGTTGAGCATGGACATAATGCGCCCGGGCAGCCAGCCATAGGAGAGGAAACGGAGAAAATCCTCTCTTGCCTCGTCGGGCAGAATGATTGTCTTGCGTTTGTCCATATGGATCAGATCCTTTGTCCTGTGGCCTTCACCGGTGAGGGACGTGGGTCTTGCCCTGCCGCGTGTGGGTCTGCCGGAGTAATTCTTTGTGGAATATTCTACAGTATAAGCGAAAAAATGTCAACATTATTAACGAAAAAATAAAAAAATCAGAGGAGTTTACCGATTTTCTTTTTTATATCAAGTTCAGAGACTCCCGGACATGGAGTAGTGGGACTGAAAAGCGTCGAATATCGGTACAAAAAAGCAAGAGGATGCGGGAGGCATCCTCTTGCTTTTAGTTAGTGGAAAGGATCAGAAATTCTTAATGATCTCCACGATCTCGGAGCCGATGCGCTTCTGAGCTTCCACGGTGGCGGCGCGGATGTGTCGGGGCGTTAAGAAAATGTGCCGGTGGCACATTTTTAGCCGCCGACCGCAGCAGCTATGCTGCGAGGATGCCGAACGAGGTGCCGCGTGGTGAATCAGAAGTTCTTAATGATCTCCACGATCTCGGAACCGATGCGCTTCTGGGCTTCCACGGTGGCAGCGCGGATGTGTCGGGCGTTAAGAAAATGTGCCGGTGGCACGTTTTTAGCCGCCGACCGCAGCAGCTATGCCGCGAGGACGCCGGATATCGGCGAAAAAAGAAGAGGATACCGAAGTATCCTCTTGCTTTTAGCGGAACAAAAGAATCAGAAGCTCTTGATGATGTCAACGATTTCGGCACCGATGCGCTTCTGAGCCTCCACGGTAGCGGCACCGATGTGCGGCGTGCAGGAAACCATGGGATGGCTGTACAGAGCCTTGTTGGTGGCGGGCTCGTCGGCGTACACGTCCAGGCCGGCGGCGCGAACCTTGCCGGACTCCAGAGCGGCCAGCAGGGCGGCCTCGTCCACGTTGGTGCCCCGGGAGGTGTTGATGATGACAACGCCGTCCTTCATCTTGGCGATGTTCTCAGCGGAAATGAGGGCGCCGCCGTCCACAGCGGGAGCGTGGACAGAAACGAAGTCGGACTGAGCCAGCAGCTCATCCATCTCCACATAGGGGATGCCCAGCTGCTCCTCGATGCCGGGGATGTGGAAAATATCAAAGGCGACGACCTTCATGCCGATGGCCTTAGCCATAACGCCCAGGTGCTGACCGATGCGACCAAAGCCCACGATGCCCAGGGTCTTGCCCTGCAGCTCGATGCCCTTGCCGTAAGCCTTCTTCTCCCACTTGTCCTCACGCATGGTGTGGCCGGCGATGGAGAGATAGCGGGCGCAGGAGAACATGTGACCCATGGCCAGCTCGGCCACGGACTGGGAGGAGGCGCGGGGGGTGTTCTTCACGGTGATGCCGCAGGACTCGGCATACTTGACGTCGATGTTGTCCACGCCCACGCCGCCGCGGATGATGAGCTTGAGCTTGCCGCCCTTGGCCTCGTCGATGTGGTTGGCGCGGACCTTGGTCTTGGAGCGGACGACCACGGCGTCGAAATCCTTCAGAGCGGCGCCCAGCTGATCGGGCTCATAGAACTGCTCGACCACCTCGTGGCCCATCTCACGCAGCTGCGCCATAGCGGTCTTGTCCATACCGTCGGTAACCAGAATACGCATAGTAATGATCTCCTTATTATTTATTTTTTTCATTGGGGTGAGGGGGATGCTACCCCCTCGTAAGTTACTTGGTGTGCTCGGCCTCGAACTTCTTCAGGAACTCCACCAGAGCCTGAGCGCCCTCAATGGGCATAGCGTTGTAGACGCTTGCGCGGAGGCCGCCCACGGACTTGTGGCCCTTGAGATTATCGTACCCTGCGGCCTTGGTGGCGGCGACCACCTCAGCGTCCAGCTCGGCGGACTCGGTGACGAAGGGGATGTTCATCAGGCTGCGGAACTGGGGCTCCACGGTGCCGTTGAACATCTTGGAGGAATCCAGGAAGTCATATATGACCTTGGCCTTGGCGATGTTGCGCTTGTGCATCTCCTCCAGGCCGCCGATGCTCTTGAGGTACTTGAACACCTTGCCGCAGCAGTAGATATCCCAGCAGTTGGGGGTGTTGTACATGGAGCCGTTGTCGGCGTGAGTTTTATACTTCATGTAGATGGGCATCTTGGGATCCACATCGTCGCGGATCAGATCCTCGCGGATGATGACCACCACCATGCCGGCGGGACCCACGTTCTTCTGCACACCGGCGTAGATCATGCCGTAGTCGGAGACGTTGCAGGGCTTGGAGAGGAACATGGAGGACTGGTCAGACACCAGCACATGGCCCTTGGTGTTGGGCAGCTTGTTCCAGGTGACGCCATGGATGGTCTCATTCTCGCAGATGTAGACATAGTCGGTGTCCTCGGGAATGTCCAGATCGGAGCAGTCGGGAATGTAGCTGTAGTTCTTATCCTTGGAGGAGGCAGCCACAATGACATCACCGTACTTCTTGGCCTCGGCAATGGCCTTCTTGGACCAGGCGCCGGTCTCGATGTAAACGGCCTTGCCGTTCTTCATCAGGTTCCACGCCACAGCGGCGAACTGCAGGGTAGCGCCGCCCTGGATGAACAGGACCTTGTAGTTGTCGGGAATGTTCATCAGCTCGCGCAGGTCGGCCTCGGCCTCGTCGATGATCTGCTGGAAGACCTTGGAACGGTGGCTCATCTCCATGACGCACATACCGCTGCCGCGGTAGTTCATCATCTCGTCGCGGATCTCTTCCAGAACGGGTTCCGGCATCATGGCAGGGCCTGCGGAAAAGTTAAAAGTGCGGTTATACTTCATTTGATAGTACCTCCTGTATGTATTGTTGTTATCAGGGCATACGTCGTATATATCCATAGTATAGAACATTCCTATCCGAGAATCAACCATAAAAAACAAAAAATTTTCAGATTATCTGAAAATTTTTCAGATGCGCTGAAAAAGAACGAGGAGCGCAGGGCCCGCAGGTTTTTTTTCAGGCCGGAAACGCCCGTGTTACGGCGGGTAACGGCAGGTAACGGCGGTGCTGCGGCCCGGCCCTTGCGCCGGGGAATGAGATGTGGTAGAATCAGGACAAAAAGCGTGGGGCGTGAAAGAATGAAGGCCGAACAACACGTCATGGCTTACGAAGCGGAGCAGGACCGGCTCCGGGCACTTCTGCCCGGCGGGTTCGTGTCGCTGCGGCCGGTGCTGCGCATCAATGCCGAGATCCGGGACGATCTTACCGGCTATGTGGAGCTGAACACCCCTGTGGAGCACGAGGGGTGCAGGGGCTGGCTCAATGTGGGCCACTGGCAGGATGTGCCCTTTGCCCGTCAGGGGAAGACGGTGATCTTCCGGACGGATTTTCTGGAGATATCCTTCACCGGCGTGGGGATCGGGGGCGGCTGCCCTGCAGAAAAGGATAATGACGGCTGCTTCTTCCTGGAGGATGGCCTTCGGCTGAGAAAAACCGAGCATCAGCAGCCATAAGGAATTCTGCGACTGCGCCTTCCGCTGGCAGTTCACGGGTGCGGACGCCCACGGCGTCAGCCAGGGCAAGACCCTACCGGCCTATCCGACCCCGTGCCGGACGGTGTACCCCCGGACGGAGCTTACCCCGGCCAACGCGGCGAAAATCCCCTGCGGCCAGGTGCTGGGGGCCTACATGGTGGTATCTGACAGATAAACTGACCACACCGGTCAGCCGGTTAAGATCTGTCCTTGCGAGACCGGTCCGCAGACTGGCTGTGGCAATCCGTCCCCGTTTGTCTCCCTGCTGATCGGCAGCCTGAAAATGGGCCTTTCTATCGGGCAAGGCTCGCTTTTCCTGCAAAAAACATCTGAGATGCGGTGATTGACAGGGCCATGTAAAGATGATATAAAATGAGTGGAATGTTACAGGATTTTCGGGAAGGGCGGCGTATCGCGTTGGATAAATGGAAAGAAATTATGGTGCATATCGGCCGGTATCCTGCCGTTTTGGGCAAGTGGCTGGCGGTGGGCGGACTCATCGGCGGCGTAGGCGGGGTTATCGGCTCGGCGTTCCATATCGGTGTGGACTATGCCACCCGGATCCGGACGGCCCACCCGTGGATCTTGTACCTGCTGCCCCTTCTGGGTCTTGTGATTGCGGGGCTGTACCGGCTGGCGAAGGTAGAGGGCAAGGACACCAACGCCGTCATCGAGTCGGTACACTTCGGGAAAAATGTGCCGGTGCTGCTGGTGCCGGTGATCTTTTTGTCCACCGTGCTGACCCATCTGGGCGGCGGCAGTGCCGGCCGTGAGGGCGCGGCCCTGCAGATCGGCGGCGGCATCGGCTTTGAGACCGGCCGTCTGCTGCACCTGGGGCAGAAGGACCTGCCCCTTGCCACCCTCTGCGGCATGAGTGCCGTCTTTTCCGCCCTGTTCGGCACGCCTTTGACGGCGACGGTCTTCGCCATGGAGGTCATCAGCGTGGGCGTGTTTTACTACGCGGGCCTCCTCCCGTGCCTGACGGCGGCGCTGGTGGGTTATGGCGTGAGCCTGGCCATGAGCGTGCCGCCCACCCGTTTCACCGTGGCCGCCCCGGGGCTGAACGCCTGGACCATGGTGCTGGTGATGCTGCTGGCCATAGGCTGCGGTGTGGTGAGCATTCTGTTTTGCCGGGGCCTGCAGGGGTCGGGCCGCCTGGCGGCTAAACTCCTGCCGAACCCCTTTGTGCGGGTCTTTGTGGGCGGCCTGCTGGTCATCGCCCTTACGCTGCTGGTGGGCAGCACCGACTATAACGGTGCCGGTATGTCCGTGGTGGAGCAGGCCGTCGGCGGCCATGTCAGCGGCTGGGCGTGGATTCTGAAGCTGCTGTTCACCGCCGTGACCATCGGCTTCGGCTTCAAGGGCGGCGAGGTGGTGCCCTCCTTCTTCGTGGGGGCCGCTTTCGGGTGCCTGCTGGGGGGCTTTCTGGGTCTGCCGGCGGGCTTCGGCGCAGCCATCGGACTGGTGGCGGTGTTCTGCGGCGCGGTGAACTGCCCCATTGCCTCCGTGCTTTTGAGCGTTGAGATCTTCGGCATCGGTGGCCTGCTGTATTTTGCCATGGCCTGTGCCATCAGCTATCTTCTCTCCGGCTACTGCGGCCTTTACAGCAGCCAGACCATTCTCTATTCTAAGCTGCGCGCCGAGTTTATCAACATTCATACCAACGGAAACGAGGATCATCACGAATAAAGAAAGCCGGCAAAAATCCGAACTCTTTGCCGCCCACGGGCGGCAAACTCTGCGAGGCTTTTGACAAACACGGATAAAAAGTTATCTCCCCGGCCATACTGAAGCAAGTATGGTTGGGGAGGTATTTTTATGGATCTGCTGCGGGTGGCCGTGACGTCTCTGGCGTCGCTGGCGGCCATGTTTCTGCTGACCAAGCTCATGGGCAACAAGCAAGTGTCCCAGATGAACCTGTTTGATTATGTCATCGGCATCACCATCGGTTCCATCGCCGCGGAAATGGCCACCGAGCTGGACACACCGGAAAACTCCCTGCTGGCCATGGCGGTGTATGCGGTGGCGGCAGTGTGCATCTCGGTGCTGACCAATAAATTTCTGGCCTTCCGCCGGGTGATGACGGGCAAGCCCCTGGTGCTGATGGACGGGGGCGTTCTCTACCGGGAGAACCTGAAAAAGGCGAAGATGGATCTCAGTGAGTTTCTCATGTACTGCCGCATCGGCGGCTATTTTGACCTGAGCCAGATTCAGACGGCCCTGCTGGAGCACAACGGAACTGTGACCTTTCTCCCGGTGGAGCTGCAGCGCCCCGCCACCCCGGCGGACTTCTCCATCCAGCCGCAGCAGACCCTGCTCCAGACCCCGGTGATCCTGGACGGAGAGGTTCTGCCGGGCAATCTGCAGCGGATCGGGAAGGATGTGACCTGGCTCATGCGCCAGCTCCACGCGCAGGATTGCGCGGCGCCGGAGGATGTGTTTCTGGCCATGGCGGACGGGAACCTGCTCACCGTCTATCCCATGGAGAGCCGGAAGCGCCCCACAGACCTGACGGACAAATAGTGTTCTTTACTGCGTTGGTAGTGCTTTTTATAGCGGCTTTATAGCGCTTTCTATACTGGCTTTATAGTAGTTTTAGTTTATAGGCCCCGGCTGACTTTCGGCAGCTGGGGCCATCGTGTCATCGCGGAGAACCCTGCCCACCGCACCCACTCTGCGTCTACCGCGCGATGCGCCGCACTCCCTGCCACACACCTGTAGTGGCCGATAATCCTGTTGCGGTGCCCAAAATTTCTGCGCTGCCTTGCGGCGGACGCTTAAAATTTTGACCACGGCCACTCGCTCATCTCGCTTCTCCCACCACTGGCGGCGCTCGATTCGCTCCCCACATCGGCCCGGTTGCACCAGCTTACCTGTTACCCGTAGGGCGGGGTGCCCTCACCCCACCACCCTGTCTTGCACCGCATTTCTTGCAATGTGTCATTGCGAGGGCGCACCGCACCCGTGGCAATCCGTATTCCCCTCGCACCGTATCCCTTGTGCTGTCCCCGGCGTGGGGTGGTCACCCCGCCCTATAACGCGCTTTGTAGGGGCGGACGCTTCTGTCCGCCCGCATCCGGGGCCTATTCTGTCTCGGGGCCTTGACAAACGGAGCCGGGGCATATACTCTTTATACCGACTTACCAACCCGGAAAGATTCGCGCATACATAGTGAGGAGAGAGGATCATGGAAAAGAAACTGGAGAAGCTGCCCCATTCCCGTTTTGCTGCGGCCCGGCGGTGGCTCATTTTCTGGACGCTGTTCATCGGCCTGGGGGCCGTGGGCGGCGCGGCGGCCATGCTGATAGACCCCACTGGCAAGGCCCTGGGCATGGATGCCATGCTGCCGTATTTTCAGGTGCTTCCCTTTGCGGATGCGGTGTTTCAGGACTTCGTATTCTCCGGCGTCGCTCTGCTCATCGTCAACGGGCTGACCAATCTCACGGCGGCTGGTGGTGTATTTTTCCCGCCTGGGCTATGTGAAAAAGCTGGCCTGTGAGGCGGCGGATGAGACCGGGGCGGAGCTGGAAAAATATAACAGAGTGACCGTCTGCGCCCCCATCTGGGATTTCAGTCTGGCCGCTCCTGTCCGGTAGCCATATCCGGTAGTATCCGGGCCTTACAAATCTGTCACACAGCTGTCATCCCAAGCAATGGCGCGGGGGAGAAAAACAACGGTACAATGGGCCTGTAAAAAAGAATTTCGGAGGTTTCAGAATGGAAATTTTACAGGTAAATGAAATCAAAAAGACCTATACCACCCGCTTCGGCGGCAACCAGGTCCAGGCCCTGAAGGGCGTGACCTTTTCCGTGCAGGAAGGGGAGTATGTGGCCATCATGGGCGAGTCCGGTTCGGGCAAAACCACCCTGCTGAATATTCTGGCGGCACTGGATAAGCCCACGGGCGGCGAGGTGCTTCTGGCGGGCAAAAAGCTGGAGACCATCCCCGAGCGGGAGCTGGCCGCCTTCCGCCGGGACAACCTGGGCTTTGTATTCCAGGAGTTCAACCTGCTGGATACCTTTTCCATTGAGGACAATATCCTCCTGCCCTTGGTTTTGGCGGGAAAAGGTGTGCAGGAGATGCAGCAGACCCTGCTGCCCCTGGCCCAATCTCTGGGCATCGAGGACATCCTGCACAAGTTCCCCTATGAGGTATCCGGCGGCCAGAAGCAGCGCTCTGCCGTGGCCCGGGCTATGATCACCAGCCCCAAGCTGCTCTTGGCGGACGAGCCCACCGGGGCCCTGGATTCCGCGTCCTCGGCGGACCTTTTGCGGATGTTTGAAAAGGTCAATGGCCAGGGTCAGACCATCCTTATGGTCACCCACTCCGTGGATGCCGCCTCCCACGCCGGGCGGGTGCTGTTCATCCGGGACGGTGTGGTGTTCCACCAGATCTACCGGGGCGAGAGCACCAACCAACAGCTCTATAAAAAGATCAGCGACACCCTCACCATGCTCCGCACAGGGAGGGATGCTGAATGAAGACCGGATTTTTCCTGAAGCTGGCCCGGAGCAACATCAGCAAGAACCGCCGGTTTTTCCTCCCGCGTATTCTGTCTGAGGCGGGGCTTTTATGCGTGTTTTACATTGTGTTCACCCTCCGGACCGATGAACGCATCCTGCAGCTCCGGGGCGGACAATACATTGAGGTGTTTATGTCCATCGGAACGGCAGTGATGATGCTGCTGTCCGTTATTCTGCTGTTTTACATCAACAGCTTTCTCATGAAGCAGCGCAAGCGCGAGTTTGGCGTTTATAATATTTTGGGCCTGGAAAAGCGGCACATCTGCCGGGTGCTTTTCCACGAAACAGCCCTCAGCAGCCTGGCATCCGTGGTGCTGGGGCTTGCCATGGGGACGCTGTTTTACAAGCTCTGCTCTCTGCTCATCTGCCAGCTGCTGAACGCGGAAATTATTTTGGGCTTTTACTTTATAAACGCCAGGAGTCTGGCCCTGTCCGGAGCCTTTTTCCTGGTGCTGGATATGGTGTCCTACGGCGTCAACTGCGTGACCATCGCCCGAATGAAGCCTGTGGAGATGCTCTCCTCTGCCAATGTGGGCGAGCGGGAGCCCAAGGTGAAGTGGGCGCTGCTGGTACTGGGTGTGCTGGCCCTGGGCGGGGGCTATTACATCTCCCTTACCACCCAGAACCCCCTGAAGGCCCTTGTCCTGTTCTTCGTGGCGGTGATACTGGTGATCATCGGCACCTACTTTTTGTTCGTGGCCGGGAGTATTTTTGTGCTGAAGGCCTTGAAAAAGAACAAAAGGTTCTATTATAATAAAAAACACATGTCTGCCGTTTCGGGTCTTCTCTACCGCATGAAGCAGAACGCCGTGGGCCTGGCCTCCATCGCAATTCTGGCCACGGGGGTGCTGGTGATGATCTCCACCACCGTGAGCCTGTATGCCGGGGCGGAGGAGACGGTGAAGCGGAACTTCCCTCAGGACTATTATCTCTCCGCGCGGTATCTGCAGTGGAGCGACGAGGGCCAGCTGCTGCACTCGGAGGATATGCCCCGGGAGACCCTGCTCCGGGCCGTGGAGCAGGGGGCGGAAAAAAACGGCCTGACCATAAAGGAGATAGCCCTCCAGGAGTATCTGACGGTCTCTTATATCTACGAAAACGACACCCTGACCTGTGAGCGGGTGAGCGGCAACGCCGCCGACAACCTCAAGGGGCTCAGCGTCATTACCTATATCACCGAGGAGATGTACCGCAGCCTGGGCGGGGAGGCTTTGAACCTGGCGAAGGACGAGATCGCCGTGTGTCCTATGGACATCCGCCAGAGCGGGTTTGACCGGCCGACGCTTACCATCGGGGAGGACACCTATCAAATCAAGACCACCATCCCGCTGTTTCCCATTTCCTCCGGCATGGAGGCGGCGGCCACCAACAGCTACGGCATCGTGGTGGAGGACGAGAGTGTGCTGGCGCACATTTTCGACCAGCAGAAAGCGGCTTACGGCGAGGCGGCCTCGGACTATACCCGGCGTATCGCGGCGAGCTTTGCGGGCCGGGGAGCCAACGGTGATGTAGGAGAAAAGCTGGAGCGGGATGTGGAGGCGTACCTGAAGGAGGTGGCCTTTCCCCAGCAGCAAAAGCCGGGTGAAGGTATGACCATCACGGGCAACACCGTGTGGGGCGCCCGGGAGTCCGTGACGGCCATGTGCGGGGCACTGCTGTTTTTGGGCATTATTTTGGGACTGGTGTGTCTGTTTGCCACGGTGCTGATCGTATATTACAAGCAGGTCTCCGAGGGCTACGAGGATCGGGCCCGGTTCCAGATCATGCAGAAGGTGGGCATGAGCCGCCGGGAGGTGAAAAGCACCATCAACAGCCAGGTGCTGCTGGTATTTTTCCTGCCGCTGGTGGTGGCGGGGATGCATTTGGCCTTTGCATTTCCCATTTTGGAGAAGGTGCTGCATATTTTGCTTTTGTCCAGCACGAGCTTGTTTGTGGCCTGCTCGCTTGTCACCTTCGGGGTATTTGCGGCGGTGTACACGCTGATCTATACAGCCACGGCCCGGACTTATTATAAGATCGTGCGGTAAGGCGCAGGGGGCGGATAGAGGCGTCCGCCCCTGCAAGGGGCTTGGGAGCTTGTGCGTGAACGGGTGGGCGGGATAGAATCCCGCCCCTACGGATGGCATGATAGTGCTGTGGAACGGGCCGTCGGGGAAATCGGCGAAGCGCCGCCAGTGGCGGAAGAAGCGAGCCGATTTCGAGGAAGTGCCCCGATTGGCGGCCACAACAGTGGCCGGGAATCGGTTGGCACGACGGTGGGCAACTGCCAGCCCCTACGAATGCGTTACAAGGAATGCGGCGCAAGGCCCGGCGGGCGGGGTAGAACCCCTCCCCTACGAAAGCGTTACAAGAAGGTGCGGCGCGGGAAAGAATCCCCCAGTCACGGCTTCGCCGTGCCAGCCTTCTTTAGGCAAGGGAGCCGAGGGGACGGGGGATGCGGATTGCCACGACCAGTTTGCGAACTGGTCTCGCAATGACATGGTTTATTATGGGCGAAAGCCACCTCGTCGGGGGTGGCTTATGCCCATGTAAGGAGGAAGGTATGTACAGGATACTGCTGGTAGAGGACGACCTGGCCCTGGCCGGGGCCGTGCGCAGGTATCTGGAGAGCTACGGCCATGAGGTGTTCTGCGTGTCGGATTTTATGGATGTGGTGGGGGAATTTGATGCCTGCCAGCCCCAGCTGGTGCTGATGGACATCAAGCTGCCCTTCCGGGACGGCTACTACTGGTGCAGCCGTATCCGGGAAGAATCTGCTGTGCCGGTGGTGTTCCTGTCTTCTGCATCGGACAACATGAATATCGTCATGGCGCTGAACATGGGGGGCGACGACTTCATCGCAAAGCCCGTGGATCCTATGGTGCTTACGGCTAAGGTGCAGGCGGTGCTGCGGCGCACCTATGAGATCGCCGGGGCAGGACACACCATAGAATTCTGCGGGGCGAAGCTGTGCCTGAATGACGACTGCGTACGCACGGACACGGGGCAGATCGAGCTGACGAAGAACGAGTTCCGCATATTGCAGATGTTGCTGGAGAACCGGGGGAAGATCGTGACGCGGGAGGAGCTGATGACCCGCCTGTGGCAGAGCGACCTCTATGTGGAGGAGAACACCCTGACGGTGAACGTGGCAAGGCTGCGCAAAAAGCTGGAGGAGGGCGGACTGCGGGGCGTGATCCGCACGAAGCCCGGCAGGGGGTACATCATTCCATGAAGAACAGAAGAGGTTGGGCGGTCCTCCGGGATTGCCTGGTGAAAAACCGGATGGGCCTGCTGCTGTGGGCCCTGACGCTGCTGACGGAACTGGCAGTGTTTCTCCTGTATGACGTGGTGCTGGAGCCGCTGGCATACGCGGCGGCGCTGACACTGTTTATCGGGCTTGTGCTACTGGCGGTGGAAGTGGGCACTGCATGGAGGCAGACACGGGAGCGGCAGCGGCTGTGCGCTGCCATCGTCCAGGAGTGGAACGATCTGCCGGAGGCAAAGACACTGGAGCAGGCAGACTGGGAGGAAATGATCCGCAAGTTGGGCCGGCAGATGCAGGCCATGATGGAGGATTTTTCTGGGCAGAGGACGGACATGCTGGACTACTACACCACCTGGGTGCACCAGATCAAGACACCCATTGCGGTGATGAAGCTGTATCTGGCGGAGGAGACACCGGAGCACCGGGCCATGTCTGCGGAGCTGTTTCGCATGGAGCAGTATGTGGACATGGTGCTGCAGTATCTGCGCCTTGGCAGTGGGGAGAACGATCTGGTGATCGGGGAATACAGTCTGGATGAGATGATCCGGGAGACGGTGCGCAAATTCGCGGCGCAGTTCGTGCTGCGGAGGCTGAAGCTGAGCTATACCCCCACGGAAAAGACCGTTGTGACAGACCGGAAATGGTTCGTGTGTATTTTGGAGCAGCTGCTCTCCAACGCCATCAAATATACGCCGGAGGGGGGCATCACCATCGAGCCGGAGGGGGACTGCCTGCGCATCCGGGACACGGGCATCGGCATCGCTCCGGAGGATCTGCCCCGGATTTTTGAAAAGGGATACACAGGGAGCAACGGGCGCATAGATCGCAGCGCCAGCGGCCTGGGGCTGTATCTGGCCGGCAAGGCGGCCCAGCTGCTGCACATTCCCATCAGCGTGGAGAGCACAGTGGGGGTGGGAACGACCTTTACCCTGCATCTGGATCAGGGCAGACCTGTACAATAAAAAACGAGCCGATACCGGCTCGTTTTTGTTATGCTTTCGATGCTTTCCGGCCGGTGTCTATGCTGCTGCGGAAGACCACCAGACGGTCATAGAGATACTCGGTGGTGAGGTTCAGGATCATATTCAGACCGGTGACCAGATATTCGTTCCACAGCAGCGTATCCGCCAGATAGCTGCCCAGAAGGGTGGTCACTGGGGTGAATACACAGTAAAACAGCAGCACCAGAGCCATGGCACGGGGGATGTTGCTGGCGCTCTGGAAGGTGAATTTGCGATTGAGGGTGAAATTCCACAGGACGGAAGCCGTCAGGCCGATGAGATAGCAGGGCCAATAGCTCCAGCGAAGCAGCTCGTTAAGCAGGGCGAAGACGCCCATCTCAATGAGACCGGCGGAGAGGGAGAAGAAAATGAACTTGGTTACGCGTATGAGCTCACGCTTTTTGTTCTGGGGCATGGAGTCCTCCTGGGGCGCAGAATTTGCGGCGGAAGCCGCATTGCTTCTGAGTATACCGGACGGGGCCGCGGAAGTCAACGAAAAAAGGCGGGCCACTCCTCCGGGTGGCCCGCCTGCTAAAAGGCTCAGTCGGTGGTGTAGTTGTCGAAATAGCCCTGAATGTAGACGATGGGGGTGCCCTTGTCACCGCTGCCGGAGGTCAGATCGCACAGGGAGCCGATGAGGTCCGTCAGGTTGCGGGGGGTGGTGCCCTCGGAGATCATGTTGCCCACCAGGGAGACCTTGGCATCCTTCTGGCGGATCTTCTCGGAAATGGCCTGCTGCAGGGCATCGCCCTTGAGGTCGGCAAAGTCCTTGTCCGCCAGATACTTCAGCTTCAGCTCGTTGGGGGTGCCGATGAGACCATGGGTATAGCCGGGGGAGACAACGGGGTCAGCCAGCTCCCAAATCTTGCCGGCGGGATCCTTGAAGGCACCGTCGCCGTAGATCATGGCCTCGATGTGCTTGCCGGTGCGCTGGGACATGGCCTCGCCCAGAGCCTCGGCCACGGCCATGGTGTCCCGGGGGAAGAGCTTCACCCGGTTGTCATCGGCCTTGTTGGAGCCCAGAAGACCATACTGGGGGTTATAGCCGCTGCCGTCTACGGGGGAGGTCAGCAGGTCGTCCAGACCCAGGACGCACTGGGCACCGGCCGCCTTCAGCAGGCGCTTGGAGCGCTGGCGGGTGTGGATGTCACAGCAGATGACGGTGCCGGTATAGGGGAGGACGGACTGGACACGGTTGGAGAAGATGATCTCCGCCTGGGCGCCGGCACCCTCAATGATGCCCTTGTAATAGTCCACATAGTCAACGCCGGTGAAGGGATGTACCACGGAGCCGAAGTGGCCGCGGAACTGCTCCAGGGTCAGCACGTCCCGGTAGGGATCTACGCCGGCCTCGTCCAGCTGATCCATGCTCACCAGGTGGTTGCCCACCTCATCAGAGGGCAGGCTCAGCAGCAGGACCACCTTCTCCACGCCCGAGGCAATGCCCATGAGCAGCAGGGAGAAACGGTTGCGGCTGAGGATGGGAAAGGTGACGCCCACGGTCTTGCCGCCGGTTTTGGCCTTCACGTCAGCGGCAATCTGCTCAACGGTGGCATAGTTGCCCTGGCAGCGGGCCACAACGGACTCGGTGATGGCAACTACGTCCTTGTCATGGGGGGTGATGCCCTCCTCGGCCAAAGCATTTGCGACGGTGTCGGCGGCGATGGTCACAACATCATCACCCTGGCGGAAGATGGGGGCGCGCACGCCGCGCACTACGGTACCGATGGTTCTGCTCATAGTATTACGCTCCTTTGCTTTTCGGAATTCATTTACCAAACAGGCATAGTATATTATAGTCTTTCACATAAGTAAAGCATTTATTCTTTATCGCAGGAATAAGCGGGACTTATGACGTGGCGGAGGATGCGGTACAAGCCCGGTTCAGGGCGTTGAGGAGACCGGCCCCTACGGAAGCATAACAAGAGGTGCGGTGCAAGGGGGGCGCGGATTGCCATACCAGGGATGTCGGTCACTGGTTCGCAATGACAGGATTTTTGCAAGGGGTGCGGTGGCGGCGGGGCATGTGGGGGACACCTTACGGGAAATTGTTCAAGGCAGGGCGCAGCCAGTTGACTGCGCCCTGCCTTGGCATACAGTGGCGTTTCGTTATTCTTTATCTCCGTAGTGGACGTGGAGGTACTCGTGGCACCACTGGGGGCCGAAGTCAGAGAGCATGGCGGTGACCACGGGGTTCTTCTCGGCACGCTTGAACAGAGCCGAGGCATCGGCGGCATAAAGACCCTTGCCGCGCTCTCGTTTAGCGGCGGTGAGGCCGTAGGGCTGCCCCGCGCCGCCCACGCAGCCGCCCTGACAGCTCATGACCTCTACCAGATGGTAAAAACGCTTGCCGGACTCGATATCGGCAATAAGCTCCTTGGCGTGAACCAAGCCGTTGACCACGGCGATCTTAATTTCCGTGCCGCCTACGTCATAGGTGACCTCCCGGATGGGATCGTCACCCCGGATGCCGGACACGCGGACCTGGCGCAGGGTGTTCTTGGTCTTATCCGGCAGGCAGTGGCGCACCACAGACTCCGCCACGCCGCCGGTGACGCCGTAGATCACCGCCGCGCCGGAGCCCAGACCGAAGGGCAGGTCCGGAGACTCCAGCTCCAGCTCATCCAGATGGATGCCCGTCTCCCGGATCATATCCACCAGCTCACGGGTGGTGAGCACCAGGTCTACATCCGGGGTGCCGTTGTGGAAAAATTCGTCCCTGGCGGCCTCCATTTTCTTGGCTGTGCAGGGCATGAGGGCGATGTGATAGGTGGTGCGGCCGTCGGCGGCATCCTTTTCCGCGTATTTCTCCCGGAGCACGGCGGCGAACATCTCCATGGGAGACTTGCAGGTGGAGATATTTTTCAGGTACTTGGGGTCGTTCAGCTCCAGATACTTCACCCAGGCGGGGCAGCAGGAGGTGAACATGGGGAAGGGGCCGCCGTCCTTCAGCCGCTGGAGGAACTCCTCGGCCTCGGTGATGGTGGTGATGTCGGCTGCGAAGTTGGTATCGTACACCTCGTCCACGCCCATAATTTTCAGGGCGGAGACTACACGATCCAGGATATTCTCGCCGGGGGCATAGCCGAACTCCTCGCCGATGGCCACCCGGACGGCAGGGGCGATTTGGACCACCACGCGCTTCTGGGGGTCGTGGATGGCCTTCCAGGCGGTGCCGATCTGGTCGTTGACGGTGATGGCGCCGGTGGTGCACACGGCGGCGCACTGGCCGCAGCTGACGCACTTGGTCTCGCTGAGCTTCTTGTCAAAAGCGGGCATTACCTGCAGCTCGCTGCCACGGCCTGCAAAGTCCAGGATGCCCTGGCCCTGCTTTTCCTCGCAGACCCGCACGCAGTCGCCGCAGAGAATGCACTTATTGGGGTCGCGGAAGATGGCGTGGCTGGTGTAGTCCATCTCGTAGCGGGGGCGGGTATCCGGGAAGCGGACATGGCGCACGCCGAAGCGCTGGGCCAGCTCCTGCAGGCGGCAGTTGCCGCTCTTGGCGCAGTTGGTGCAGCTGCAGTCGTGGGAGGCCAGGAGCAGCTCCAGGATCATGCGCCGGTGCTTTAAGAGCTTCGCGGTGTTGGTGCGGATGGACATGCCGTCCCGGGGCTCCATGGAGCAGGAGGCCTCGATCTTGCCGGTTTTGGTGTCCTCCACCATGCACATACGGCACGCGCCGTAGATGCTCAGGTCGGAGTAATAGCAGAAGGTGGGAATGTCGATGCCCGCCTTGCGCACAACGGCCAGGACATTTTTCTCCCCGTCAAAGGGAACGCGGATGCCGTCGATGATCATAATTCCTTTTGCCATGGCTTAACCCTCCTCTTCGATGGCATCAATGGCCCCGAAGGGGCAGGCACCCCAGCAGGCACCGCAGTGGATGCACTTTTCATTGTCGATGACATACGGCGAGCGGGGCTGACCGGAAATGGCCTCCATGGGGCAGTTCCGGGCGCACTTGCCGCAGCCCTTGCACAGCTCGGGCTTGATTTCCAGGCGGCGCTTGCGGCCGTTGCACACGGGGCAGTGGTGATCCACCACATGGTTGAGATACTCCTCCCGGAAGTAGCGCAGGGTGCTGAGCACCGGCTTACAGGCACTCTGGCCCAGGCCGCACAGGGCGGTGGTGGAGATGGTGTCGGAAAGGCTCTCCAGCAGGTCAAGATCCTCGGGGGAGCCCTCGTTGGCAACGATCCGGTCCAGGATCTCCAGCATGCGCTTGGTGCCCTCCCGGCAGGGGACGCACTTGCCGCAGGACTCGTTCTGGGTGAAGTGCATGAAGAAACGGGCGGTCTCCACCATGCAGGTGTCCTCATCCATGACCACCAGGCCGCCGGAGCCTACGATGGCACCCACCTTCTTCAGGGAGTCGAAGTCCAGGGGCAGGTCCAGATGCTCCTCGGTGAGACAGCCGCCGGCGGGGCCGCCGATCTGCACGGCCTTGAACTTCTTACCGTTCTGGATGCCGCCGCCGATGTCGAAGATGATCTCCCGGAGGGTGGCACCCATGGGAACCTCCACAAGACCGGTGTTCACCACGTTGCCGGTGAGGGCAAAGGTCTTGGTGCCGGAGCTGCCGTCGGTGCCGATGGAGCGGTACCAGCCGGCGCCCTTATTGAGAATGCCGGGGACATTGGCAAAGGTCTCCACGTTGTTCAGCACCGTGGGCTTGCCCCACAGGCCCTGATCCACGGTACGGGGCGGCTTGGTGCGGGGCATGCCGCGCTTGCCCTCGATGGAGGCGGTGAGGGCGCTGCCCTCGCCGCAGACGAAAGCGCCGGCACCCCGGTTGATGTGCATATGGAAGCTAAAGCCGGAGTCCATGATGTTATCGCCCAAAAGGCCCAGCTGAGTGGCCTTGTCAATGGCCACCTGCAGGCGCTCTACCGCCAGGGGATACTCGGCCCGGACATAGATATAGCCCTCGGTGGCCCCGGTGGCCACGCCGGCGATCATCATGCCCTCGATGACGGAATGGGGGTTGCCCTCCATGATGGAGCGGTCCATGAATGCGCCGGGGTCGCCCTCGTCGCCGTTGCAGACGATGTACTTCACGTCGGAGACGTTTTTGCGCACGCTCTCCCACTTGCGCCCAGCGGGGAAGCCGCCGCCGCCCCGGCCCCGGAGGCCGGAGTCGGAAATTTCCCGGCAGATGGCCTCGCCGGACATGTCGAACAGGGCCTTTTCAAAGGCGCGGTAGCCGTCCTTGGCGATGTATTCCTCCAGATCCTCGGCGTCGCTGGCACCACAGCCCTTCAGGACCACGCGGTGCTGCTTTTTATAAAAGGGGATGTCCTCCTGCCGGGGGTAGGAGATGCCGTTTTGGTGATAGGTGAGGCGGTCGATGATCTCGCCGCCCAGAAGGGTGCGCTCCACGATCTCGTGGCAGTCCTCGGGCTTCACGCGGACATACATGACGCCCAGAGGCTCGATGTGGACCAGGCAGCCCATTTCACAGAAGCCGTGGCAGCCGCTCATTTTGATGTGGAGGCTCTTCTCCTCCTCCCCGTGGTGGGTGAGGCCCACATAGATGTTCAGGCCCCGCTCCTGACACTCGTTTCGGAGATTTTCATAGACTTTCATGGAGCCGCTGGCGATGCAGCCGGTGCCGGCGCAGATGAGCACCGTCAGGGCGGATTTGCTGCGCTCTAAGGCATCGGCGGCCTGGGCCTGCAGGGCGTGGAAGCCCTCTCGGGTCAGAATGCTCATTTGGCAAGGCCCTCCTCTTTGCGAATGGTATCCAGCAGCGCCAGGGCGGAGTCCGGGGTCATCTTGGCATGGACCTCCCCGTCGATGGTCAGCACCGGGGAAAGGCCGCAGGCACCCAGGCAGGCCACGGTCTCCAGGGTGAAGAGACCCTCGGCATCGGTCTTGCGCTTGCCGGTGAGCTGCATATAGTCGCGGATGGCGTCGTAAATGGGCTGGGACTTGCGGACGTGACAGGCGGTGCCGTCGCACACACGGATGATGTGCTTGCCCTTGGGCTCCAGAGAGAAATTCTCATAGAAGGTGGCCACACTGTAGACCTTAGCCGTGCTGATGCCCAGGCGGTCGGCAATGAGGGTCATGTCTTCTGGGCTGAGGTAGTTGAAGGCCGATTGCGTGTCCTGCAATATGGCAATCAACTGACTGGGCTGCGCCCCGTGGGCATCAATGATGCCGCCCACCCGGGCCAGGCGTTCGTTCATGCTCATGGTTTTGTTCTCCTTCACACAATTGTCTTTCCAATCTCGCCGCAAAAATTTCACGACAGGAATATTTTAACATAGGAATGGGGGATTGCAATAGTTTTAACAATCTTTTTGCACGGTGGACACGCCAAAATATGGAGAAGAAAATTGTGCAAAACGATAGGTATAGAGGAAAATCCTGCAAAAAATGCCGCTGGGGCCGGGAGAATGCTTGAGATAAGGAATAATTCGTGGTATACTCTTGCATAAAGAGCCGGGAGCGAAAGGGGGTGGCAGCGGCATGGGCGGCATCCATGAGGGACACCGGGCCAGAATGAAGAAGAGACTGCTGGAGAGCGGGGAGGTGGGCTTTGCCGACCACGAGCTGCTGGAGATGCTGCTGTACTACGCCATCCCCCGGCGGGACACCAATGAGCTGGCCCACAGGCTGCTGAAGCAGTTCGGCTCGCTGCAGGGTGTGCTGTCGGCCTCGGAAGAGGAGCTGGCCTGCGTGAAGGGTATGGGCCAGCAGGCTGCGCTGCTGGTGGCGCTGGTGCCCACCCTATGCCGGCGGGCGGCACGGAGCACGAAGGAGCGCATCCTCAACTCCGTGGACAGCTGCGGAGAGTATTTTACGGAGCTGCTGTCCGGCAGCAGGAAGGAAATGCTCTGGCAGGTATGCCTGGACGGTAAGGGCAAGGTGCTCTCCTCCCGGTGCCTGGCCCAGGGCGATGTGAGCATGGCGGCGGTGAGCGTGCGGCAGGTGGTGGAGCATGCCCTCCGGGCAGGAGCGGTGGGTGTTGTGCTGGCCCACAACCATCCCAGCGGCGTGGCGCTGCCGTCCCAGGAGGACATTGCCACCACGCGGCTCATCCGGGACGCACTGCGCACCATGAATATCCAGCTGGTGGATCACATTGTGGTGGCGGACGGGGACTATGTGTCCATGGCCGCCAGCGGGATGCTGCTGTAAGAGAGGGGAAGGAAGGGCTGCCTGCGGGCAGCCCTTTTGCGGTTATAAGGGGATGCGGCGCGCGTCGTGCGGCGGGGTGTGGTCACCCCGCTCTATAAAGCGTGACAAGAAATGCGGTAAGACGGGGTGTCGGGGATGCCGCCCCCTACGGGGGTGTGGAAAGAAGTGTCTGCGTTGTCGGCGGGCACCCGCATGGGTCGCCCCCGCAGAGGACAGGGAAGTTCCTGTTTTCGGGAGGGAAAAACTCTGAAAACAGAACATTTGTTTTAAATTTCTTATTTACTTATTTTCTAATTGTGATAAAATAATAAGATGCAATGTGATTACGGATCGTGACGGGAGAAGACCATGCCGAAATTCAAAGTCGTATCTGAATACACCCCCTCCGGCGACCAGCCCCAGGCCATCGAAAAGCTGGCGGAGGGACTGGAGGCGGGGCTGAGACAGCAGGTGCTGCTGGGCGTTACCGGCAGCGGCAAGACCTACACCATGGCCAAGGTCATTGAGAAGGTTCAGCGGCCCACCCTGGTGTTGGCCCACAACAAGACCTTGGCGGCCCAGCTTTGCGAGGAGTTCCGGGAGTTTTTCCCGGAGAACGCGGTGGAATATTTCGTTTCCTACTACGACTACTACCAGCCGGAGGCGTACATCGCCCACACGGACACCTTTATTGAAAAGGATGCGTCCATCAACGCGGAAATTGAGCGCCTGCGCCACAGCGCCACGGCGGCCCTCTTTGAGCGGCGGGACGTGATCGTGGTGGCGTCGGTCTCGTGCATTTACGGCCTGGGCGACCCCATCGATTACGCCAATATGGTCATCTCCCTGCGCCAGGGGAAGGAGTATCCGCGAGATCAGCTGCTGCGCAAGCTGGTGGAGATCCGCTATGAGCGAAACGACGTGGCCTTTGAGCGGAACATGTTTAGGGTCCGGGGAGACACGGTGGAAATTTACCCGGTGTACGCCAACGGGTACGCCATCCGGGTGGAGTTTTTCGGGGATGAGGTGGACCGCATCAGCGAGTTTAACCCCGTCACAGGCCAGGCCCAGCGGGTGCTGGACCATGTGGCCATTTACCCCGCCAGCCACTATGTGACCACCAAGGAGAAGATGGCCCGGGCCACGGAGGAGATCGAACGGGAGCTGGCGGAGCGGAAGAAGTTCTTCGAGGACAACGGCAAGCTCATCGAGGCCCAGCGCATTGACCAGCGCACCCGCTACGACGTGGAAATGATGCGGGAGCTGGGCTACTGCACGGGCATTGAGAACTACAGCCGGGTCATCTCCGGCCGGGAGCCGGGTTCGCCGCCTATGACGCTGCTGGACTATTTCCCGGAGGACTTTGTGCTGTTCGTGGACGAGAGCCACGTGACGCTGCCCCAGGTGCGGGCCATGTATAACGGCGACCGGGCCAGAAAGGAGAGCCTGGTGAACTACGGGTTTCGGCTGCCCTGCGCGTTCGATAACAGGCCGCTGAAATTCGAGGAGTTCGAGGAGCGGTTTCACCAGGTGGTGCTGGTGTCAGCCACCCCGGGCGAGTATGAAAGAGACGGGGCGGATCAGATCGTGGAGCAGGTGATCCGGCCCACGGGGCTGCTGGACCCGAAGGTGGAGGTGCGGCCCGTCGCCGGGCAGATCGACGATCTGGTGGAGGAAATTCGCGCAAGGGCGGCTCGGGACGAGCGGGTGCTGGTGACGACGCTTACCAAGCGCATGGCCGAGGACCTGACGGAGCACATGAAGGGTCTGGGTCTGCGGGTGCGGTATATGCACTCGGACATCGCCACCATCCAGCGGATGGAGCTGATACGGGATCTGCGGCTGGGCGAATTCGACGTGCTGGTGGGCATAAACCTGCTGCGGGAGGGCCTGGACCTGCCGGAGGTGTCCATGGTGGCCATTCTGGACGCGGACAAGGAGGGCTTTTTGCGCAGCGAGACCAGCCTCATTCAGACCATCGGCCGGGCGGCCCGAAACGCCGAGGGCCTGGTGGTGCTGTATGCGGACACCGTTACCCCGTCTATGAAGGCGGCCATTACGGAGACGGAGCGCCGCCGGAAAAAGCAGGACGAGTACAACAAGGCCCACGGCATCGTGCCCAAGACCATCCGCAAGAGCGTACGGAAGGTGCTGGAAATCTCCCACTCGGCAGAGGAGGAGAACAAGAAGGCCCGCCGCAAGCTGACAGACGCGGAGCGGGAGGAGACCATCCGCCGTCTGGAGAAGGAAATGAAGGAAGCCAGCAAGATGCTGGAGTTCGAATACGCCGCACTGCTGCGGGATCAAATTATCGAGCTGCGGGGACAGAAATAAAAGAAAGAGAGAAGCTATGCAGCACATACCGACCATGGATATACGCACGCTGGGGGACATCGGTTTTGACGGGCAGCTCCGGCGGGCTCTGGAGCCCAGCGAAGAATACGACGTGGAAAAGTGGCTGTTCGTGCCGAACACCTACACGGAGTACCGGTACATTCTGGGCACCCGGGGGGCGCGTCCCCTTATCTGCATCGGCATCAACCCCTCCACCGCCCGGCCCGGGGCGCTGGATCCCACCCTCAAGAGCGTGGAGCGCATTGCCCTGAGGAATGGGTTTGACTCGTTTATCATGTTTAACGTGTACGCCCAGCGGGCCACCTCGCCGGACGACATGGAGTGGGTTTTGAATGAAGACCTGCACCGGGAGAACATGCGGGCCTTTGACTATATCCTGTCCCTGTCGGAGCGGCCCACGGTGTGGGCGGCCTGGGGAACCATCATCGAAAAGCGGGAGTACCTGTGGGACTGCCTGCAGGAGATGATCGCCATCGGTCAGGAGCACGGCGCCCGGTGGGTGAAGTGCGGCAAGGTGTCGGCGGCGGGCCATCCTCACCACCCGCTGTATCTGCGCTCGGACAGCCCTGTGGAGGACTTTCCGGTGGAGGAATATGCGGCCCGGCGGCCTGCGGCAAAGAAAAAGAGAAGAGCCGGAGGTGGGCTATGAAAAAAGGCTTATCATACTTATATATTATCCTCAGCGCCGTGTGCTGGGGGTGCATCGGCCTGTCTAACCGGATGCTGACCCAGGCGGGCATGGAGCTGGGAAACCGGGTGTTTGTGCGCAATTTCGGGACGCTGGTGGTGCTGACGGTGGTGTTTGCCCTGCTGCACCGGGAGGTGTTCCGCATCAAGCTGAAGCACCTGCCCATCTTTATGGCCTCGGGGCTGGTGAGCGTTTTGCTGCTGAGCATCGTGTATTTTCAGTGCCAGACCCTGTGCTCACTTTCTGTGGCAGCGATCCTTTTGTATTTGGCACCGTCGTTTGTGGTGCTGTTTTCGGCAGTTTTGTGGAAAACACCCCTGACAAAGCAGAAGCTGGCGGCTCTGGGGATATCGCTGCTGGGCTGCGTGCTGGTCAGCGGCGTACTGGGCGGGGGAGCCTCCGCCTCCTGGGCGGGCATCACCCTGGGGGTGGCCTCGGGCCTGACCTACGCCAGCTATACCGTATTCGCCCACTACGGCCTGGCGCACTATGAGAGCTACACCATGATCTACTGGACCTTTGTATTTGCGGGGCTGGGGTCCGTGTTTCTGGCGGATTTTGCGGCTCTGGGGCCGGTGCTGCGGCAGCCAAACGCCGTGCTGGGCTGCGTGCTGGTGGTCATCGTGTCCACGGCGCTGCCCTACTGCCTGTATACCATGGGCCTGGAGGGCGTGGAGAGCGGAAAGGCATCCATTATCACCAACATTGAACCCATGGTGGAGACGCTGATGGGCGTTGTGGTGTTCCACGAGACGCTGACCATTTGGACGGTGCTGGGCATTGTGTGCGTGCTGGGGGCAGTGGCGCTGTTGGCAGGCGGAAAGGAAGCGGATGGAGCGAAGCAGAGGGCTTGACGGCGGGACGCTGAAGCTAATTGCAGCGGCGCTGATGCTTATAGACCATGTGGGAGCGATCTTACTGCCGCAGGTGCTGATTTTACGGAGCATCGGACGGCTGGCGTTTCCTGTTTTCGCGTTTTTCGTGGCGGAGGGGTATACCCACACCCGGGATTTCAGAAAATATGTGCTGCGCATGGCCGCCTGGGCTGTGGTGTCGGAGGCGTCGTTCAATCTGGAGAACGGGCTCATTTTCGACCTGATGCGGCAGAATGTGCTGTGGACCTTCTGCCTGGCGCTGCTGACGCTCCGGGGACTGGAGGAATTGCGCCGGGAAACGGGCGGCGCGCGGTATTTGGGCTGCGGAGTGGCGCTGGCGGCGGGATTTGCTGCAGGAGAGCTTCTGAGGGTAGACTACGGCGGCTGGGGTGTGCTGTCGGTGGCGCTGTTTTATCTGTGCAGGCAGGGACGATACGCAAGGCCCGGCCTGCTGGCGGGGATGCTGGTGCTGAACGGACTGTGCATCGGGAGCATGAAGACGGCGGTTTTCGGCATTCAGGTACCGATCCAGATTTTCGCGGTGGCGGCGCTGCCGCTGCTCTGGCTGTATAACGGAAGACCCGGAGCAAAGGGCTGGCGGTGGGCGTTTTATGTGTTTTATCCGGCCCACCTGCTGGTGCTGGAGGGCATCCGGGCCCTGACATAAGGAGGACGGTTATGGCAAAGAATAAAGAGGAAAAAACCAATGTCATGCGGACATTGGAGCAAAAGAAAATCGCCTACATAGCTAAGACCTACCCCCACGGGGAGGGCGACCCCATCGACGGGGTCAGCGTGGCCCGGGCCGTGGGGCTGGAGGCGGAAATGGTGTTTAAGACCCTGGTGTGCAAGGGCACATCCGGGGGATACTATGTGTTTGACATCCCTGTGGCAGAGAATCTGGATTTAAAGAAGGCGGCCCGGGCCGTGGGGGAGAAGTCGGTGGCCATGCTGCCCCAGAAGGAGCTTTTGCCGCTGACGGGCTATGTCCACGGCGGGTGCAGCCCGGTGGGGATGAAAAGGCAGTTTCCCACGGTGTTTCACGAGACGGCGGAGAGCCTTTCTCAGGTGGCGGTGTCGGCGGGGAAGATCGGATACCAGGTGGTATGCGACCCCAAGGACCTGATGGTGCTGCTGCGGGCCGCCGCGGCGGATATTATTGTGGAGTGAGGGAAAAAGTTATACACTGCGCGATAGGCGCAGAGGGCACCCCTGCTGTGCCAGGGCAGCGCGGGCCCGCGTGAGCGGCCAGCGGATGTAGACGCAGAGGCAATGCGAAAGCAAGGAATGAAATTTGCTCGTTCCCATTCGCGCGGCGGAAGGGAACCGATGCAGGCAGCACTCCGCCCGCGGAAAGGATTCCAAAACCTTGGTTTTGGCGGCGTTCTTTCCTCCCTTTCTTTCGCCGCAGAAAGAAAGGGAGCCGCCGGAGGCGGCGCAGAAATTTTGGGCACCGCAACAGGATCATCGGCCCCTACGGATGGGAACATGCGGGTATGAGTTTGGGGACCAACGGAGGAATGGATATGAAAAAGTGCGGATATTGTGGGAAAGAAGTTAAGGGTGAGCTGGATTTTTGCAGCGATGGGTGCGAGAAAAGCTATAAGGATGAAAATGAGAAGGATGAACGCAGAATCAAGTATTTTGCGGGCGGTATAGTCTTAGGACTATTGGTCATTGCGGTCAGCGCGTTTACAAAGAGCGTTTTTATGGTGGGAATCGGCGTTATAATAATGGGGATTGTTGTTTTTTTACTGCCGTTTACCACGCCGGAGACCATTGCTTTTTTGGGGTACAAAAGGGCAAAGACCGCAGGCAGAATAGCAGGTATAGTATTGATAGCAGTCGGAATATGGGTAGGGCTCATTTGAGCCGAGAGCCTATATCTTTTTCAGCGCAAAGGAGAAACCATGCAGGATCATATTTTCGTAAAGGGCGCACGGGAGAATAATCTCAAGAATATTGACGTCACCATTCCCCGGGACAAGCTGGTGGTGATGACGGGGCTTTCCGGCAGCGGCAAGTCCTCCCTGGCCTTTGACACCATTTATGCCGAGGGACAGCGGCGGTACGTGGAGAGCCTGTCCAGCTATGCAAGAATGTTCCTGGGTCAGATGGACAAGCCCAATGTGGACTACATCGACGGCCTTTCCCCGGCCATCTCCATCGACCAGAAGACCACCAGCAAGAATCCCCGATCCACCGTGGGCACGGTGACGGAAATTTATGACTATTTCCGGCTGCTGTGGGCCCGGGTGGGTACGCCCCACTGCCCCAAGTGCGGCAAAGAAATTCGCCAGCAGACGGTGGATCAGATCATCGACCAGATTTTAGCCCTGCCGGAGGGCACCCGCATCCAGGTGATGGCCCCGGTGGTGCGGGGGCGCAAGGGCGAGCACACCAAGGTATTGGAGGACGCAAGGCAGGACGGATTTTCCCGGGTGCGGGTGGACGGACACCTCTATGAGCTGACGGAAGAGATTCCCCTGGAGAAGAACAAGAAGCACACGGTGGAGATCGTGGTGGACCGGCTCATCGTGCGTGAAGACATCCGCCAGCGGCTGACGGACTCCGTGGAGACGGCGGCGGGCCAGAGCGGGGGACTGGTGACGGTGAACCTGCTGCGGGAGGAGCAAGACCTGCAATTCTCCCAGAACTACGCCTGCGACGACTGCGGCATCTCCATCGAGGAGCTGACACCCCGGATGTTCTCCTTCAACAGCCCCTTCGGCGCCTGCCCCACCTGCACAGGTTTGGGGATGCAGCTGAAGGCCGATCCGGCGCTGATGATCCCGGATGAGAACCTGTCCATTCTGGATGGGGCGGTGGTGGCCAGCGGGTGGAACTCTATTCGCTCCGACGGCATCAGCCGGATGTATTTTGAGGCGCTGGCGAAAAAGTATCACTTTGACCTGAGGACGCCGGTGAAGGACCTTTCGGCGGAGGTGAAGAAGGTCATTTTCTACGGCACCGGGGAGGAGAAGCTGGAGCTGCACTACGACCAGCCCCGGGGCAAGGGCGTGCTGTGCCAGGCCTTTGAGGGTCTGGCCAACAACGTGGAGCGGCGCTACCGGGACACCCAGAGCGACGCCAGCCGCAAGGAGCTGGAGGAGTACATGGACGAGTGTCCCTGCCCGGCCTGCGGCGGCAGGCGGCTGCGGCCGGAGGCTCTGGCGGTGACGGTGGGCGGAAAGTCTATCTACCAGGTGACGGAGCTGCCGGTGGACGAGGCCATTGTATTTTTTGACGGGCTGGTTTTGACGGAGACCCAGCAGATCATCGCGGCGCAGATTCTGAAGGAGATACGCTCCCGGCTGCGTTTTTTGCAGTCCGTGGGGCTGGGATACCTGACTCTGGCCCGGTCCAGCGGCACTCTCTCCGGCGGCGAGAGCCAGCGCATCCGTCTGGCCACCCAGATCGGCAGCAGCCTCATGGGGGTGCTGTACATTCTGGATGAGCCGTCCATCGGTCTGCACCAGCGGGACAATGACAAGCTGCTGGCCACGCTGCGGAACCTACGGGATCTGGGCAACACCCTTATCGTGGTGGAGCACGACGAGGACACCATGCGCGCGGCGGACTACCTCATTGACATCGGCCCCGGAGCCGGGAGCAATGGAGGCCGGGTGGTGGCCGCCGGAACCCCGGAGGAGGTCATGGCGAACCCGGATTCCCTCACGGGGCAGTATCTGTCCGGGAGACGGTCCATCCCTGTGCCGGTGGTGCGGCGGAAGGGAAGCGGACACAGCTTAATTGTATACGGAGCGGCGGAGCACAACCTGAAAAATGTGGATGTGTCCATCCCCCTGGGAACCTTTACCTGCGTGACGGGGGTTTCCGGCAGCGGGAAGAGCTCGCTGGTCAACGAAATTCTCTATAAAAAGCTGGGAGTGGAGCTGAACCGCATGAAGGCCCATCCCGGCAAGCACAGGAAGATCGAGGGTATGGAGTACCTGGACAAGGTGGTGGGCATCGACCAGAGCCCCATCGGGCGGACGCCCCGGTCCAATCCCGCCACCTATACCAATCTGTTCAACGAGATACGCAATCTCTTCGCCTCCACCCAGGAGGCCAAGGCCCGGGGCTACGGCCCGGGGCGGTTCTCCTTCAACACCAAGGGCGGCCGGTGCGAGGCCTGCGGCGGCGACGGTCTGCTGAAGATCGAGATGCACTTTTTGTCGGATGTGTATGTGCCCTGCGAGGTGTGCCACGGCAAGCGCTACAACCGGGAGACCCTGGAGGTGCGCTACAAGGGAAAGAATATCTCCGACGTGCTGGAGATGACTGTGGAGGAAGCGCTGCCGTTTTTCGGGGCGCTGCCGAAGATCGCGGAGAAGCTGCAGACGCTGATGGACGTGGGGCTGGGCTATGTGAAGCTGGGCCAGTCCTCCACTACCCTCTCCGGAGGCGAGGCCCAGCGGGTGAAGCTGGCAACGGAGCTGTCCCGGCGGTCCACGGGGAATACCTTTTATATTTTGGACGAGCCCACCACGGGCCTCCACGCGGAGGACGTGAAGAAGCTGCTGGAGGTATTGCAGCGGCTTGTGGACGGAGGGAACACGGTGCTGGTCATCGAGCACAATCTGGACGTCATCAAGTCCGCGGACTGGCTCATCGACCTGGGCCCCGAGGGAGGCGTAGGCGGCGGCGAGATCGTGGCCACGGGCACGCCGGAGCAGGTGGCCCGGTGTGAGCGCTCCTACACGGGTCAGTATCTGAAAAAAATCCTGGAGAGATGACCCTTTTGCCTGCAGCGTCATACACTGGTGTGAGGTGATGGCAGTGAATGGGGTGGAAAACAGTGTGCTGGCATTTCTGGCGGCTATGGGGATCGCTGCACTGGTGTGGGTGGTGGCAGGTGTGCTGCTCCGGGGTACCCGGACGGAGGTGCCGGCGATCCTGGTGCTGCCGGCCTGCGGCAACGGCGAGGCTCTGGAGGGCTGGGTGCGCGCCATGCACGAGGTCCGCAGGCAGCTGGGCCGGTCGGCGGCCATTGCCATTGTGGACTGCGGCCTGACGGACGAGGGGCTGCAGCGGGCAGAGCTTCTGGCCCAGCGGTTCGGCCGGGTGCAGGTGCTGACACAGGAGGAACTGAAAGAAATTATAGAGTAGAGAGGTTTGACTATGGGTGAGCGATGCACAGTGGAGGGAACCGTACAGTCGGTGATCTTTCAGAATGAGGAGAACGGATATACGGTGCTCTCCCTGCTGACGGAGCTGGGGGAGGTGGTCACCGTGGTGGGCTGCATCCCCTACGTCGCCCCCGGGGAGGGAATGACCGTCACCGGGGTCTGGGTGACCCACCCCCTCTACGGCCCGCAGATCACCTGCGAGCAGGCGGAGCGCCGCCTGCCCCGGGACGAGGAGGAGATGGTGAGCTATCTCGCCTCCGGCATTCTCAAAGGGGTGGGACAGGCCACGGCGGAGCGGCTGGTGGCGGCCTTCGGCACCGACACGCTGCGGGTGCTGGAGGAGGAGCCGGAAAAGCTCAGCCGCATCAAGGGCATCACGTCTAAGAAGGCCATGGAGCTGTCCCTGGCGTTCCGGGAGCTGACGGGCCTGCGGCGCACCATGGAGTTTATGGCCCGGTATGACCTGCCGGTGCATCTGGCGGTGCAGGCCCACCGCCTCTATGGAGCGGAGGCGCTGACAAAGCTGCGGGAGGATCCGTATCTGCTGACGCGGCAGCAGTTCGGCGTGGAGTTTTCCCTGGCGGACGAGATGGCCCTGAGCATGGGCTTTGACGGCGACAGCGACTGCCGCACCCGTGCGGCCCTCCTGTACGAACTGCAGTACAACCAGAACAACGGCCATGTGTTCCTGCCCAGAGAGAAGCTGATTCTGGCGTCGGCGCAGCTCATCGGCGTGGCGGACGAGCAGGTGGAGATCTGCCTGGACGCTATGGTGGAGGGCGGAGCCATCTGCCAGGAGCAGGTGGCAAACGTGCTGGCCTGCTACACGCCGGAGCTATACGAGGCGGAGTGCTTCGTGGCGGAGAAGCTGCTGGCCATGCTGCGCTTTCCCTACGGGCAGGAGCAGGGGATAGACAGCGCTATAGAGGAGATGGAGCGGGTGCAGGGCATCCGCTACGCACCGCTGCAGCGGGAGGCGGTGCACCTGGCGGCCAGGTCCGGTGTGCTGCTGCTCACAGGCGGGCCTGGCACGGGCAAGACAACGGCCACAAGGGCCATTGTGCGGCTGTTTGAAAAAATGGGGCTGGACATCATGCTCCTGGCACCCACGGGCCGGGCGGCCCAGCGCATGGCGGAGCTGTGCGGACGGGAGGCCCAGACCATACACAGAAGCCTGGGCATGAGCTACAACGACCTGACGGGCCAGGTGACCTATAAAAAGGGCATGAGCGACCCTCTGGAGGCGGAGGCCGTGCTGGTGGACGAGATGAGCATGGTGGATCTGCCGCTGATGCAGGCGCTGCTCTCGGCGCTGCGGCCCGGGTGCCGGCTGGTGATGATCGGCGATGCCGACCAGCTGCCCTCCGTGGGGGCGGGGAATGTGTTCGGCGACCTGATCCGCAGCGGGCGCATCCCGCTGGTTTCTCTGACGGAGGTGTTCCGTCAGGCGGACAAGTCCTATATCATCCGCAACGCCCACTTGGTCAACGGCGGCGTCGGGCCGGATCTGAAAACCAATCAGGGGGACTTCTTCTTCCTGTGCCGCCGGGCACCGGAGAGGACAGTGAGCACCGTGGTGGAGCTGTGCAAGACCCGGCTGCCGGAGAAAATGGGCATCCCGCCGGAGGACATCCAGGTGCTGACACCCACCCGGAAGGGGGATTGCGGCACGGTGCAGCTGAACCGCTGCCTTCAGGCGGCACTGAACCCGCCGGCCCGGAGCAAAAACGAGAAACAGTTCGGCGACCTGATCTTCCGGGAGGGGGATCGGGTGATGCAGACCAAGAATAACTACGATGTGATGTGGGAAAAGGATGACGGCACCGTGGGCACCGGGATCTTCAACGGGGATGTGGGTACCGTGGAGGAGATCGATCCCTCCGGGGAGCTTATTACCCTGCGGTTTGACGAGCGGACGGCGGTGTACACCGCGGACATGCTGAACCAGCTGGACATGGCCTACGCCATCACGGTACATAAGGCCCAGGGGAGTGAGTACAGGGCGGTGATCCTGCTGACGGCACCGGCGGCCCCGGGACTGATGGTGCGGGGGGTGCTCTACACCGCCATGACCCGGGCCAGAGAGCTGCTGATCCTGGTGGGGGACGATGTGGTGCCCGGACAGATGGCGGAAAATGACCGGCGGGCCCGGCGCTACAGCGGCCTGCGCAGACGACTGAAGATGGGAGGAATGCAGCCATGAGCTTTACAGACATCAACGACTCGCTGGATCAGGCGGGGCGGAAAATACTGGATTTCTTCATGCCAAGGCGGTGCCCCTTCTGCGGCGCCGTGGCAGGCAGGGAGCTGCTGTGCGAAAAGTGTGAAAAGACACTGCCCTTTACCGGCGAGCACGCCGTGGAGGAAACGACCTTTGCCCGGTGTGCCGCGCCGCTGTATTATGAGGGAGCGGTACGCCAGGCCATACTGCGCTTCAAGTTCGGCAGAAAGCTGGGATCGCTGCCCTGCTTCGGCATGCTTATGGCCCAGTGCGCGGCGGAGAACTTCTCCGGGGAATTTGATGCCATCACCTGGGTTCCTGTGAGTAAAAAGCGGCTGAAAAAGCGGGGCTTTGACCAGGCCAGATATCTGGCGGCATCCCTGTGCGTGGACTGGCATGTGGAGCCTGTTGAGACATTGCGCAAGGTGGTGGACAACCCCGCCCAGTCCGGCATAGAGAGCCCCGAGGAGAGAAGGGCCAATGTACTGGGCGTATACGAGGCGTTGCAGCCGGAGCGGTTTGCGGGCAAGCGCCTGCTGCTCATTGACGACATCCGCACCACGGGTGCTACCCTGGCTGAGTGTGTGCGGGTGCTGAAGGAGGCCGGGGCCCGGGACGTGCTGTGCCTGACCCTGGCGGCGGGTGAGAGGAAAAAGTAAGAGATGCGGGCGCAGGCGTTTTTGGAAGCGGTCTCCTCGGTGGGTGTGTTTCTGCTGCTGGCTATACCGGGCTTCCTTTTTACGAAAAAGAAAATACTGAAAAGCCAGCAGGTGGAGGGTCTGTCCTCGGTGCTGGTGAACTTCCTGTGGCCGGCTATGGTAGTGGACGCCATGGCCCGGGTGCAGGCCAGCCGGGAGCTGATGCACCAGGCGGGTCAGGCGGCCTTGTGGGGACTGGTCATCATCGTCCTGGGGGCGGCCTGTGCATGGATCTGGCTGAAGGTGGGTAAAATAGGCAGTGTGCCGGGCGGCATTCTCATATTTGCCGCAGCCTTTGCCAACACCGGACTCATCGGCATGCCGCTCATCCAGCTGCTGCTGGGGGAGGAAATGCTGTTTCTGGCATCCATTGTGGAGCTGGTGAACGATGTGCTCATTTTCTCCGTGGGCATCCTCCTCATTCAGACCGGGTGCGGCCGGCCCCGGCAGGCGGCGCTGCGGGGGCTTCTGTCCCCGGGGCTGGCAGGGGTCGCCATCGGATTTATCCTGTTTGCCACGGGCCTGACGCTGCCGGATTTTATCAGCAAGGCCCTGTCCATGGCGGCGAACGCCACGGCACCCATGGTGCTGTTCCTGGTGGGCGCGCAGCTGGGCGAGGGGGATCTGCGGGCCCTGGTACGGGATAAAAAAGCCTGGGTGCTGACGGGCCTGCGCCTGGCGGTGATCCCGGCGGTGGTGCTGGCTCTGTGGAGGCTGTGCGTAGGTGAGCTGACGGCGGCGGGCCAGACCCTGCTGCTGCTGGCGGCCATGCCGGGCGGAAGCTGCTGCGCCATATTCACAAGGCAGTACGGCGGGGACTGGGGCCTTGCCACCCGGTGCGTGATGCTCTCCACCCTGTGCGCGGTGGTGACGGTGCCTCTATGGCTGCTGGTGACTATTTTGTAAAGAATTGGGAACAATTTGAAAAAATGACCGCGAATCCCTTGCAAAATGAAATGAGACACTTTATAATACTAATTTAGGTAAGAATCGGCGGTTTTCGCCGCAGCCATATTTTGACGAAACGACGAGGTGCAAAGCTATGTGTGCATGGGCAAAGGATATTGGTATCGATCTGGGAACGGCTTCTGTTCTGGTGTATGTAAAGGGCAAGGGCGTTGTGCTCAACGAGCCGTCGGTGGTGGCTATTGACAAGAACACCGGCAAGCTTCTGAAGGTGGGCGCGGACGCCCAGGCCATGCTGGGCCGTACCCCCGGCAACATCGTGGCCATCCGTCCCCTGCGGGAGGGCGTGATCTCCGACTACGACATGACTGAGCGGATGCTCAAGGAGTTTATGCGCAAGATCTCCGGCGGCAGCAGCTTCTTCTTCAAGCCCCGGCTCATCATCTGCGTCCCCTCCGGTATCACCGAGGTAGAGGAGCGCGCGGTGGTGGATGCGGGCATCCAGGCGGGCGCGCGGCGGGTATACCTCATTGAGGAGCCTGTGGCCGCGGCCATCGGTGCGGGCATCGATATTGCCCTGCCCGACGGGCACATGGTGGTGGATATTGGCGGCGGCACCAGCGATATTGCCGTCATCAGCCTCTCCGGCGTGGTGGAGTCCGCCTCCATCAAGGTGGCCGGCGACCAGTTCAACGAGGCTGTGGTGAAGTACATGCGCCGCAAGCACAACGTGCTGGTGGGTGAGCGTACCGCCGAGCAGATGAAGATGGAGATCGGCTGCGTTTATCCTCAGGAGGAGGATGCCAGCATTGACGTGAAGGGCCGCTGCCTGGTGACAGGCCTGCCCAAGACCATCACCGTCCACGCCTCCGAAATGCTGGAGGCCTTTGAGGAGCCGGTAGAGCGCATCCTGGAGGCCATCCACAGCGTGCTGGAACGCACGCCTCCTGAGCTGGTGGGTGATATTTCAAACAACGGCATCGTCATGACCGGCGGCGGCAGCCTGGTGAAGGGCTTTGCCACCCTGGTGGAGGCCCGGACGGGTATCCACACCCAGGTGGCGGAGGATGCCATTTCCTGTGTGGCGGAGGGTACCGGTAAGAGCCTGGATTCCCTGAACGACATGCAGGACGGCACGGTGAATCTCTCCCGCAGACGGCAGATGAACTAAAAATTGCTGGCGAAAAATCTTCGATTTTTCTGTTGTGAGTTTTAGAAATTTTAAAGCGCTGCAAGGATTCTTCCTTGCGGCGCTTTTTTGCGGATTTATATCTTGTAATTCCGTGGCAGACCATGTATGATATAAAAGGAGGAATAGTTTTCCTGGAAATACAATAGGAGGTGCAGATATGAAGTTTTCAAGTAAGGTGGAAAAGTGCGGGCTGTCGCCCATGCGGAAGTTTCATCCCTACGCGGTGGCGGCCCAGGAAAAGGGCAGGAAGATTTACCACCTGAACATCGGTCAGCCCGATATTGAGACGCCCAAGGCCTATTTTGACGCGGTGAAGCATTTCAATCAGGCGGTGCTGGAGTACGCTCCGTCTCCCGGTATGCCGGTGCTCATCGAGGCCATCCTCGGCTACTATGACAAGCTGAATATGCACTTTGAGCCGGGGGATATCCTCATCACCAACGGCGGCTCCGAGGCGCTGCAGATCGTCATGAACTGCATCCTGGACGATGGGGACGAGATCCTTATCCCCGAGCCCTTCTACCCCAACTATAACACCATGGTCCGCACCTGCGGCGCGGCCATCCACCCCATCCCCACCTGCCCGGAGGAGGGCTATCACTACGCCGACCGCAAGAAGATCGAGGCGGAGATTAATGAGCACACCCGGGCCATTATGTGCACCAACCCCGGCAACCCCACCGGCACTGTGCTGACCCCTGAGGAGATGCGCATGATGGTGGACATCGCCAAGGAGCACGACCTGTTCATCATCGGTGACGAGGCGTACCGGGAGTTTGTGTACGCCGGGGAGCCGCTGCAGTCTCTGGGAGAGTTTGAAGACGCAGCGGAAAACGTCATCGTCATCGACACCGTGTCCAAGCGGTTTTCCGCCTGCGGCGCGCGCATCGGCTGCCTCATCTCCCGGAACAAGGAGCTGATGGCTCACGCCATGAAGTACGCCCAGTGCCGCCTGTGCGTGCCTGCCATCGACCAGGTGGCCTCCGCCGCCCTGTACGATGTGGGACCGGAGTATTTCGCCGCCGTGCGGGACGAATACAAGCGCCGCCGGGACACGGTGATGCGCAAGTTGAAGGAGATTCCCGGCGTGGTGTGCGAGTGCCCCAAGGGCGCGTTCTATATCATGGCGGCCCTGCCGGTGGACGACGCGGAGAAGTTCCAGATCTGGCTGCTGGAGCACTTTGACGACCACGGGGACACCGTGATGTTTGCCCCCGGCGGCGGGTTCTACGCTACCCCCGGCAAGGGCATCAACGAAATTCGCATCGCTTATGTTCTCAAGCAGGAGGATCTGGAGCGGGCTATGGATCTGCTGGCGCTGGGCATCCAGGCGTATAACAACAGATGATTCGGAAGTCAAAACCTCCGGCTTAGCCGGAGGTTTTGACTTCAGCGTGTCGAAAAAGTCTTTTCGCCACGCTGCATCAGTTTTTAAAACTTTGGAAAAGTTTCAAAAACTGATGATTTTAATGGCGAGGGACACCCTTCTTGGGATTCCCTCACACACCCTTCCTTACCGTTATCGCGAACCTTACCACTTTATCGACAGACTCGTTATAAACAACGCTGTTAAGTGTTGGGATAGGCTCTGGCAGTATGGAAGCAATGATCCCCATGCCCTGCCAGGCGGCAGGGCATTTTGTATATCGGTGCAGAGGAGCGGCTATGTCCTGGGCAAAGAGGTCAAGGCCGGGATGCAGGCTGTTCAGATGCGCGCAGGAACGCCATAGCGAACCGGCAGGGAGCCGTCGTTATGGATCAAGATCCAATCGCCTGCATATTCCAGCCGGACATCGACCCAGCGGCCATCCAGCCAGCACGCAAAGCAGTCTCCGCAGTGAAGCCCGCCATACAGTGCGCCAGTATCGAACGCAATGTCTGGCCTGTCCTGATTCCAAATGAGTCGTCCCATATGAGCGATTGGGAGATGGCGTCGGAGAAACGGCAACAGTTAGACCAGGAAACGACGGTGCTTTGAAAAGAACGATTTCCGCTGGAATTCCGCAGAGTTTACACGCGAGTATCCGGTGGTGCTCAGCACAACCTATTCCATCAAAGGAACGCTGAGCATCGATCATATCTATGATTACCTGATCGTGGAGGAGGCCTCCCAGGTTGATTTGGCTATCGGGGTGCTGGCGTTTTCCTGCGCACGGAATATCGTGATTGTCGGGGACTTGAAGCAGCTACCCAATGTGCTGACAGAGGATGCCATCATTCTGACCTCGGTGGACAATGTCATCACAGATTTTGTGGATGATCCTCACATGCTGAATGTGGCGGTTTCCCGCGCGGTTCATTCACTGACGGTGGTCACATCGCAGGACCCACGCAATGACCAAACCAACTATGGCGACCTGATGCGGTACATCGAATATAACAATTTTGAGGTTATCCAGAGCCAGGTCTACTCCGTATTCGATATGCTCTATCAGGGCTATGCCGAGCAGCGCAGGGCATATCTGCAAAAACATAAGCGGGTATCGGAATACGATTCCGAGAATCTCATGTACTCTGTGATTCAAGGGGTGCTCTCTGAGGAGGCATTTTCCTCCATTGGCTGCGCGGTGCATATTTCTCTTGCTACGCTGGTGAAGAACTATAAACCGCTGACAGAGGAAGAACGCCAATATGCCCACGATCCGTTGACCCATGTGGATTTCCTGCTGTTCAATCAGATGGATAAGCAGCCCGTGCTGGCGATTGAAGTGGACGGGACTGGCTTCCATGAGGCCGGGAGCAAACAGGCGGAGCGAGACATAAAGAAAAACTCCATTCTGGAGAAGTGCGCCGTTCCGCTCCTGCGCCTCCGTACAGATGGTAGTGGAGAAAAAGAGAAGATCAGAAACGCCCTTGCGTGAAAAGTGGAGGACAGAAGCCCTGAGGTTTAGTCACCATAGACAAGAAAAACACTTTCAAAATCCAGACAGAAAAAGCGGCGGGACAGAATGCGATTGTATTAAATGACAAAATCCAGATGGTATTTCCGCCAAAGCTTTGTGCGAAACAGAGGACTTAACGTATATATTTGACAAGCGGCGGCGACGGAACTATAATATTCCTTAGCAAAACCCCACAAACTAAATACCTTATCAAGAGTGGTTGAGGGATCGGCCCGATGAAACCACGGCAACCTGCATTGCAAGGTGCCAAATCCGACGAGTATGTTGAATGCGGAAGTGATAGTCCCGTATTCGTCCTTCGACAGATGAGGAGCGATTTTGAAGCACGATCCGTCGAATGCCGGAGCGTGTTTTTTTCATGGCTCCGAACCGTAAGTGGGGTTGCAAATTTTTATACGAAAAGGAGCAAAATTACTATGGCAAGAAGATTATTCACATCCGAATCCGTCACCGAGGGACATCCCGATAAGATCTGCGACCAGATCTCCGACGCTGTGCTGGATGCCATCCTGGAGAAGGATCCCAATGGCCGCGTGGCCTGCGAGACCTGCGCCTCCACGGGCCTGATCCACATTATGGGCGAGATCACCACCAACTGCTATGTGGATATCCCCAAAATCGCCCGCCAGGTGGTGCTGGACATCGGCTATGACCGGGCCAAGTACGGCTTCGACGGCAACACCTGCGCTGTTATCACCAACATCGACGAGCAGAGCGGCGACATCGCCCTGGGCGTGGATAAGAGCCTGGAGGCCAAGAACTCCGGCGACGCAGAGCTGGACAACGGCGCCGGCGACCAGGGTATGATGTTCGGCTACGCCTGCAACGAGACCCCGGAGCTGATGCCCCTGGCTATCTCTATTGCCCAGAAAATGGCCAAGCGCCTGACGGACGTGCGCAAGCAGGGATTAGTAGACTATCTGCGGCCCGATGGCAAGACCCAGGTCACTGTGGAATACGATGAGAATGGCAAGCCTATCCGGGTGGATACCGTGGTGGTGTCTACCCAGCACGCCGCAGAAGCTTCTCTGGAGCAGATTCGCGAGGACATGATCCAGCTGGTCATCAAGCCCACTGTGCCCGCCGGCCTGCTGGATGAGAACACCAAGTTCTATGTGAACCCCACCGGCCGCTTCGTTATCGGCGGCCCCCAGGGCGACAGCGGCCTCACTGGGCGCAAGATCATCGTGGACACCTACGGCGGCAGCGCCCCCCACGGCGGCGGCGCGTTCTCCGGCAAGGACCCCACCAAGGTGGACCGCAGCGCAGCTTACGCGGCCCGCTGGGTGGCCAAGAATGTGGTGGCCGCAGGCCTGGCAGACCGCTGCCAGGTGCAGCTGGCCTATGCCATTGGCGTGGCCCGGCCCATAAGCGTGCTGGTGGAGACTTTCGGCACGGGCAAGGTATCCGACGACAAGCTGGAGGAGGCTGTGGAGAAGGTGTTCGACCTGCGGCCCACGGCTATCATCCGGGACCTGGATCTGCGCAAGCCCATCTACCGCCAGCTGGCGGCCTACGGCCACATGGGCCGTGAGGATCTGGGCGTAGCCTGGGAAAAGACCGACCGGGTGGACGCCCTGAAGGCGGCCCTGGGACTGTAATCCGGCGGAGACGAAACGAATCCGGAAGGGCAAGGACCACCGAGAAAAATTTCCCTCTTGCAAGGGAGGGAAAAAGCTGGTATAGTAGATACGCCGCCCGATAGCGGGCGGCGTATCTTTATCCGGGTATAGCGAAGTTGGTATCGCGCCTGGTTTGGGAGTGCCGTGGCGGTATCCGGGATAGGGTGAGGCGAAACGCCGCAAAGTCTTGTGACACCTGCGTTTACGGGATTTTCCCTGATTGCTAAAAGTGGCACAAAAGCGGCTTTGACCACAGGAATGACCACAGACAGAAAAAACTTTATTTTTTCCGCTCGCCGTGGTATCATGGCAGAAATTGAATATCCGGGTGTGGCTCAACTGGTAGGGCGCGACATTTGGGATGTCGAGGTTGGGTGTTCAAGTCACCTCACTCGGACCAAAATCCCTCTGAAATTATTGATTTCAGAGGGATTTTTCTTATTCTTTGTCTATTGCGGCGTAAATACCGAGGTTGTCATTCTCAACATATCTTATCTACAAGCGCAGACTTAATATTGTATTTTTTGCCGAATTGCAGTATAATAAATTTCAAAGTAATCAAAGTGACTGTGTAGGTTGCCATTAAGTTATTTGTATCAGGAAGCTCTGGTATTATGAAATTAACTGAAATTCTAATTGACAACTTTCGTTCAATCAAGGAGTGCCGCTTGCATATTAGTGAAGTGACAGCTGTTATAGGAGAGAACAACGCTGGGAAGACCGCATTGCTACGCGCTTTGAATAGTGTATTTAATTGGGAGTATGAGCAAGCTTATTTTCTTAACAACGCTCACCAATACGCCGTTAGAACAACCACCAAAATTGTTCTAATATTCGAAGCTATCCCTGATAGAGAAATTTATGCAAACAAGCTTTTGGGAAATAAGTTATGCCTTGAGTTGAAGTATGCTTATGGTGCGACTACGCGAAAACGCATGGTATGACAGAAAATTGTAATATTATGCGAAACAATAACAAAATATAGATAAAATCTGTTGCATTTGCCACTTGTATTTGCGATGTGAACGTAGTATAACAAAGTAAATACTACTTGCGAGGTTCTGAAAAATCTATTTAACGGTCAGTTACAACAAGCTTTGGAAGTTGCTTGTCGATAAAAAAATGAGTAAGGCTGAAACGCAAAGCCATGATATCTAAACGATTTTTCGCATAACCGACCGGCTGCAAGTTTGCACATGGAAATGTGTGAATTTTGCGGTCTTTTTATGAAAAATGTTAAAATATCGGCTTCCGGTTGGCGTGCGGACAATCCATTTAATGAGGGATTATCTATCGCTTAAATCGGAGGATCAGAAAGGAGTTGTTGCGTATGCGGTATGCTAATAAAAAGCAGATAACAAGAGCAACTGAAAATCTGCGTAAGGTTATTGCAATGATCTGCATTATAGCGATAGCCTTCACGGGAATCGTATATGTGGCCGCTGAAGAAAGCAGAAAGTTGCTTAACGGCAGCTTTGAGGAAGGGCAGACTTTTGCAGGCAACTATTCACAGCCTGATCAGAGCGCTGTTCCCTCGTGGAATACAACGGCTTTTGAGGGTAAAATTGAGTTATTTAGAAAAAATACAGGCACTTATATAAATGGTGTAACATTAAAACCCAAAGACGGAACTTATGCCGCAGAACTTAATGCGGACGAGGAAAGTACCCTTTACCAGAATGTAAAAACATCCCCGTCAAGTGTGTATAAATGGGGACTGGATCACGGCGGTCGAAACGGAACGGATATAATGGCGTTGGTTATAGGACCTAAGCAGGGCGTTGACCCGTCAAAGCCTAACAAGAACGGACGCGACCAGTTTATGCAGATGGTTGACTGGCTCAATATAGATGTCAGCACGATTACAGCGGGAGCAGAGCCTACACAGTACACCGTTTACAGTAAAAAATTCGCCACAAGCGGCACTTTTGAAGACAACGCGGGAAACAACGCGTTCAGCCTAACGCCCAGTTCAATCTATACCGAAGAATGGCATATATGGATTATGGCGTCCTCAAGGGCTAAAACCGGTACCAATCCTTGGAATTCCTATGGCTCTAATGCCGAGGACCCGGCAGGTTCAGGCAACGGCTCGGGCAATACAGGGGTGGATTTAAGCAAGTACTATTTCTATACCGTTCCGGCGGGGCAGACCGATACTGTGTTTGGCTTTGTTTCGGTCGGATATATCGATTCTACTGCACCTGCGGACAAAGCAAAGACCTACGGCAACTTTCTTGATAACATTAACTTTGAGATTTTCCACCCTCTGTCAGGAAGCACCTCTGCCCACGGTAGTGCGGTTGTCGGCGGAAGTGACGGAACAAGCAGTGGTACGGGCGCTACGGCGGGCCATCAGGTGACGATTGACAATCAGCTTTCAACCTTTGTCGCCGACGGAGAGCCGCTTAAAATCCAGGCCGTTGTGAAGAAGGACGATGCTTCGGACGGTTGTGAATTTGTAGGTGTGTATCACACAAATCTTGATGAAAACGGAAATTCCAAAACTGAATTTTTGAAATTGGCGGGAAATGTAATTGATGACACGGGCAGCTTGACCGAAGAGGAGAAAGCGGGTAAATGGCTGAAAACCACGAATACAGACGGCGATATTATTTATACCTATTATCTTGGTAATATCACTTCGGCAACCGATCTGCACTTTGTATTTATCAAGAGCCCTACCGTAACCTACGACCCCAACGGCGGTAAGGCTTATGTGGTTGAACGGAAATATAACACAGACGAAGCAGCGAATGTATACAGCTTCAAGCCTGTCTCGGGTCATAACGAGGCGCAGGCCGAAACAGCGACGATCTTTATAGACCCGTATGTTTCGCATGCGGCAGAGGGACAAAACGACGGTTGGAAATTTATGGGCTGGAAGCTTACAGGCGACATTGTAGAAAATGTTCCGGGAGATAAACAGGTAAATGCAGAACAATTAGGAACTCTGATACTTCCCGCCGAGCATACCATAGCCTGCGATTACACCTATGATGGCGTAAACGGTGATTCGAAGGCGCAGTATTTTAAGATTTATGACGGCACTGTTCCCTTGACCAAGGCGATCGTCAAAAATGATCTTGGAGAGGCTACAGGTGTAACGTGGAGCGATAACGGCGAAACAAAAACCTATGCCAATGTCCACAAGGGTATTACCATGATTGCTCAATGGCGCTGGCTGCAGGCGTTTATTCCACAGAAGCATAATGCCGTAACCGACCTATACGAAAATTCCCTTGAAGGCGGAACGGTTGAAATTACAAGCGTAACCGATATATCGGATGAAAATTATAACGCCTCATATAATGCGGACGGCGGCAAGTCATACCACGCCAAAACCGATGAAAAAATAATCGTCAAGGCAACCGCAAATGAGAATTATACATTTGAGGGCTGGTATGACGAAAGCGGAAAACTGATTACAACCAACGCCGAATATGCCTATGTTGAAGCGAAGGAAAGCATAAAAACCTATTATGCACGGTTTTCCAACACCGTTACACAGACCTATATCCGTCAGATAAAGAGCGGCGACAGTTGGACGGACACCACCGATGATACTATAGGAACGCTTGACAGATACACCTATACCGACGCGGTGGGCAAACCGATAAGTTCCACTGCGAAAGCGAGTAATGGATACAAATTTGTCGGCTGGTACGATTCCGAGGGCAATAAGGTTGCCGACAGTATGCTTACAAACAACGGCGCGACAATAAGCTACACCACAACGGGAAACGCAACCTATTATGCGCGTTTTGAAGATGCTTATACTCTTGTTGTCAGCAAAATTGACGGTGATAATAAGATTCCTCTTGCCGGTGCGGAGTTTACCTTGTACCAAAAGGATGACCGCGGGGATAAAACCATTGTTTATCGCGGTGAAAGCATAAGGTGTACCGTTATTGGCTCTGCCGTTACGGCTATGAACAATGGCGGCACAAAAGCCACTGCGGTTTTTCAAGACCGGCTTGATCCCGAAAGGGATTACTACATTTCCGAAACAAAGGCGCCTGCAGGCTACCGTCTGCTTGATACGCCCTTAAAAATCACCATTGACGGTTCGGGCAACACCGCCCTGATCGATGGAATATCAAAGGAAATTACAGAAAAGAAGGCGAATGTTGAACTTGCAAACTATTTGACGCTGCACATGCCCACTTCCGGAATAGATTTTACCGGCGGTTGGTTTGCGGCGGCGGGACTTATGCTGCTGGCTGCAGCGACAATCGGTTTGTTTGGTCTAAAAATAAGCCGACTTAAGAAACAAAAATAAATAACGAAAGGAAAATCGCTATGAAAACAAAAGCAAAAAAATTGGTAACTCTTATCCTGACAGCACTGCTTGTGTTGTCCATTCTGCCGATGAACGTTTTTGCGGCACAGAGAAAGGTCACCGCAAGCTCAACCGCTTCTATCACAATCAATAACGCAGTAGAAAATGATGTGCTTGCGGCTTATAAGGTGGTAGATATCACCTACAATGCAACTGAAAACACTTTGAGCCATGTGTGGAACAGCAATTTTGACGATTATTTTGCCGGCACTACCCCTTATAACAATACTGCATACACCGTTGACGAATTTGCAGCTCTTACAAATGATTCCGATGCGCTGAAAACACTGCTTGCACAGCTTCCAAACTACATTATTGCCAATAGCATTGCTCCTGACGACACTCAGACTGTTGCTGCCAACGGCACTGCTACCTTTGCAGACCTGGCCATGGGCGAGTACTTTATCCGTCCTACCTCTACGACCTCGGTTTACCAGTTGATGCTTCAAAAGGTTGAGCCGACTGTAGCTGAGGTTGACGGAAAGCAAACCTATGTTATCGACGATCTAACCTTTAGCGCAAAGCACAAAGAAGTGTCTGTTGATAAAGCCGCCAATAAAACCAGCGTAACCAAGAACGAAAAGGTAACCTATACGATCACGGTTGATATTCCTACCTATGCGTCACAGGCAGTAGACAAATCTTTTTATGTATCCGACCTTCTGCCCGACGGACTTACTATTGATACCGATTCCATAAAGGTTCAAATTGATGCGACAGACGTTGATGCGTCAAATTATACTCTTGACAAAACCGCAACTAACGATTACACCTTTAAATTAAGCGTTGATACAGATAAGTATGCCGAAAGATGGTCTGCCAAAGGCGGAAAACAGCTTGTGATTACATACACCGCAACCCTTAACGACGACAATACAACCGCAGTCAATGCTAAGGAAACCAACACGGTCACCTTTGACTATTCCAACTATCCTTATGTTGGAAATTCTCATAAGCAGAAAACGGATACTGTTGATGTAACAACCTTTGCCATTAAGATTGATAAATTTGTAAAAGACCAAGAAGCTGATAAGCTTGCAGGTGCGAAATTTGATTTGTACAGAACTTTAACGGCTGCTGAGATCGCTGCCGGCGAAACAGGAACTCCCATTCCCCACACCGGTTTAAACGGCAAACAGCTTGAAAGCGATCTGACCACCGATAACAACGGCGCCGCCACCTTTGCAAAGTATGAGGCAAACGGAGAAAAATACGACTACTATCTTGTCGAGACGCAGGCCCCCTCGGGTTACAACCTTCTCGATAATGCCGTAAAGGTGAACTTTACCGATGCAGATGTTGAAGCTACCGCCGGTGTTTATACCGTTAAAGTGTCTAACAGCAGTGGCATCCAGCTCCCGATCACGGGCGGTACCGGTACTGTAATCTTTACCATAATCGGTATTGCGCTCATGGTTGGCGCAGTTGTGTTGTTTGTTGTTTCTCGCAAAAAAGCAAAAGAAAGCAAGTAATTCCAAGTTTCTTTAAAAGGGGCGGCGAGCAGTTTCCGCCCCTTTTTTAACGATATAAAAAGGAGGAAAACAGTGTGAAAAAAGTATTGCCGCCCATATTGATTGTACTTGTATTTCTCGCCGGAATCGCTGTTTTCCTCTATCCGACCGTTTCCAACTATCTTTATGCGAAAAACAGCAGTAAAGCTATTACCCAGCATTCGGAAAACCTCTCCAAATTAAGTCCTGAGGTTATTGCGGAGGAGAAAGAGGCAGTAAGGCGCTATAACGAAAGTCTTTTTGAAAACGCCGTGGTGCTGACAGACCCGTTTGACCCGGACGCTTACCCCCTAACCGACGGCGAGTATAGTGAGCTTTTGGCTTTTGATGATGTAATGGCATATATTGAGATTCCCGCGATTAATGTGTATCTGCCAATTTATCACGGAACAGCGGAAGAAACATTGTTGATCGGTGTAGGGCATTTGGAAAACACATCGCTGCCTGCAGGGGGATTAACTACACATGCCGTTTTATCGGCGCACTGCGGTTTGCCGTCTGCACGTCTTTTCACAGATCTGCATTTGCTAAAACAAGACAGTATTTTTCGTATTCACGTTCTTGACGAGACGTTAACCTATCAGGTTTACGATATCGAGACAGTCGAACCTGACGACAGTTCCTCTCTTTTTATACAGGAGGGCGAGGATCTTGTGACTCTGATCACCTGCACTCCCTATGGTAAGAACACCCATCGTTTGCTGGTACACGGCAGACGAATTGAGGAAAAGGATGAAGCTCTGATCGAAGAACCGACCATCGAAAAGAAAATGACATGGGAGGACTATACAAAGCTTGCGGCCATCGGTATTACGGCGGTGTTTGTTCTGTTGCTGCTTGGAAGTGCGATTAAAGGCTTGATGCGGAGGAAGAAGCATGAGAAAGCTGATTAGAATAATAGCTGTTATCTTGTTGATTGTCGGCATTGGCTTTTTTGCTTATCCTATTGCCCTGAGGGTTGTCTTTAATATGCAGGCGAATCAAGCGATTGACCAATTGGAACAGCTTAAAACAGACAAATTTCAGGATGAATGCGACCTTCCGTATGCCCAACTGCGCAAGGCGATGTTCGATTATAATGAGAGGCTGTATTTGAGTGGTCAAAGCGGACTGATTGATCAGTTATCGTATGAAGAACCGGATTTTCTTCTTTCCGATTACGGAATTGACAGTGATATACTTGCTTACATTACAATTCCCTCAATCGATGTTAAACTTCCGATTTATAACGGCGCAAGCATGGAAAATATGGCTAAGGGAGCGGCATATCTTGCCAACACCTCACTTCCTGTCGGAGGAGACAATACCAATTGTGTAATTGCCGCCCATACGCGGTATAATGGAATCCATATGTTTAAAAGAATTACCGAGCTTAAATCGGGGGATGAAATTTATATAACTAATTTTTGGGAAACACTTGTGTATAAAGTAGTAGAAGCCAAGATCATCGACCCCAATGACAGTAAGAACATTTATATACAGGCAAACAAATCTCTTGTGACCCTATCGACCTGTCATCCGTATCCGTACAATTACCAGAGGTATTTGGTATATGCCGAGCTTGTCGAGAATTAGCCTGTTTCCCGAAATAAACCTTTAAAGAATTTTGCAACATATATGAGTACGGAATAATTATTGTTTGGATATATGAGAAAATAGGTGTAGTCGTGCCGGTATTTCAATACTTTTTAATCAAATCCGCTATGAACAAAAAGATTCCCTCCGAAAAACTCCGATTTCATCGGGGTTTTTCTCGTTTTTGGGGCAAGTTATTTGAAGATAGTTTTAGAGATGCCAAACGACAAAAATCCTATTCAGATACCTTTTAAAGGTCCCGTCAAGATTTATGGGTCCCGTCAAGATTTATGCGCAAATTTATTTGCAGGCTCCGGCAGACCTGAAGT
>ENA-UONZ01000241-UONZ01000241.1-human-gut-metagenome-genome-assembly--contig:-C93old-NODE-241-length-97358-cov-57.907618_pt1 | contig 97358 bp, 93 predicted proteins | sample MGYA00242468_ERZ724015 | MGnify/ENA metagenome assembly ERZ724015
CGGCAGAGTGTGTCATGCTTCCACACACAGCCTGTCGGTGACACCCACAGTTCGCTCTTCGCCCCAACTTTACCTTCATTTCGGGATGCGTGCCTATGTTGCAGCAGGTCCCGCGATTTCCGCCGCCACCCTTTATAAATACTCACCGCCATTTTTAGAAAATTCTTTTCTGTCCGGAACCGTCACTGCCTGTGGTTATCGGCGCGAAGTTCGGCATCCGGGCTTATATGCCAAGGTTGTACGGAGTTTCTGCGAGATTTTACTGCCGTGCGGTAAAATCATCTTGAAAGCCTTGTCCCTAAAGCCTCTTAGATGCCCCTGTGTTGCGCAGATAACCACCTCATGGACGGCTCCTGAAGGAGCAGGAAGTGAGGGAAGAAATAAATCTTCAACATTAAGGTCAGATATGAGATACAACAAGAAGAAGGCATTAGCCGACAACGTGAACGCCATAGAGACAGCTTTGGCAGTACACGGTCAGGGCAGACAAGCTACTGACAGCGAGAAAAAGACATTAGCCCTTTATTCGGGTTTCGGAGGTATCAAAGAGGTGCTGAACATCGGCACGGACAAGCCCATGCCCGACGACATGGCAGAGCCTATGATGCGGTTACAGGAACTCTTGCAGAAATTCACAGACGGCAAGGAAGCGGAATATAAGGCATTGGTTGACGGAATAAAGGCATCCGTGCTGACTGCTTTTTACACTCCGCAATTCATCATTGACACCGTGACAGCGCAGATACACACCATCTTCAGCGACAACGGTATGCGGATGCGCTCTTTTCTTGAGCCAAGCGCAGGGATTGGTGGCTTTTTGAAAACAGCCATGCAGGGAGCAAACACATACGCTTTTGAGAAAGACCCCATGACAGGACTTATCCTGTCGCTTCTCAATGACAAGGCAACTACCGTCACGGCAGGGTTTGAGACTATCGGGGAGCAAGACCTACAGGACAAGGGCTTTGATGTCATTGCCTCCAACATTCCGTTTGGCAATTTCCGTGTGTTCGATGCCGACATGTGGAAAAAGGGCGGCATATACGAGCAATCCACCAAGACCATACACAACTACTTTTTTATAAAGTCAATGGAACTGCTCAATGAGGGCGGCATACTCGCCTTTGTAACCTCAAGGGGCATAGCTGACACTCCGGGCAACAAATTTGTTCGTGAGTATCTTGTGAACCATGCCGACCTTATCACGGCATTACGGCTTCCCGACAATATCTTCATGGAAACAGGCGGCATCGAGGTTGGCACAGACCTGTTGGTATTCCAGAAGCACACAAGGAAAACAACACTGTCGCAGCGTGAGAGGCTGTTTGTTCAGACCGCCAAAGAAAGCGGAGCGGAAGGCATAGTAACTGAATATGCCAACAAACTTTTCGCACAGCCCAAGACCGCACTCGCCACTGACAGCCGTATTGCCATGAACCAGTTTGGAAAATATGTAAGGAAATACCAGTGGCAAGGCGAGGAAGCGATAATGCGGCAATACTTCTCCGCATTGCTCAAAATGGATTTCGACCGTTTCTTCCATAAGAGCCTTTTCCTTAATAACGGACAGGACGCACAGGGGCAGATGTCGCTATTTGACCTTTTCGGAAAGGAAATCACACCGCAGCCGAAAGACAGGGGCAAACGTGCATACACCGACAAAGTGGCATGGTGGATGAAAGACGGAGCAATGGTGATGTTTGAGGAACAGCTCGGCAACCTCAAGATGCGCAAGTCAAGCCGTTATGCTGAAGTAGCAGTGGATTTCGTGCCTATGGCTGACATTGAAGCAGCGAAAGAAAGGGCAAATGACTATTTCCCAATCCGCGAAACCTATTTTGAACTGTCATACAAAGAGCGTGAGGAAGAACAGGAACACCCCGAATTGAGGGAGCGTCTTAATGTGTTATATGACAAGTTCATAGCCAAATGGGGGCTGTTTCATGACAACGACAACAAGGAGTTTATCATGCTTGACAGCCTCGGTGTCGAGGTATTCACCATTGAAATGCAGTCGAGTGATACCATCGGCAAGGCTGACATCATGCGTGAGCCTGTGGCGTTCAAGAAGATAGATGCCATGACCGTGCTTTCCCCCATGGAAGCGTTGGCGACAAGCCTCAATTTTTACGGCAAGGTGGATATGCCGTTTATCGCCCGAAGCTCGGACAGGAGTGAGACGGATGCCATAAATGACCTAAAGGGCGAGATATTCTACAATCCCATATCGGGAGAATGGGAGAACAAAGGGAAATTCATTGCCGGGAATGTGATTACAAAGCACAAGGAAATCATGTCATTGCAGCAGGAACTTGACGGAAACGAAAAGGACTATGCGGAAACCTCGCTGAAAGCATTGGAGGAAGCGGCCCCCGAAGCAATCCCCTATGAGGAACTGGATATAAATATGGGTGAGCGTTGGATTGACTCAAGCCTGTATGCCGCTTTTGCAAAAGAGCTTTTCGAGACCGATACCACGGTTATGTATTTCGATGTGAACGACACCTATGTTGTTTCCTTGCAGGGATATTCAGCTGTAGCCTATCACACCTATTCTGTCCGCAACTATAACGGTGAGGACTTGTTTGTTCACGCCTTGCAGGACACCGTGCCCGAAATCACCAAAGAGGTGTACCGCAATGGTGACAAGGTGCGTGTGCCGGACGAGGAAGCCATACAGGAAGCGGCTACCAAGATACAGGAAATCCGCAGCAAGTTCAATGCGTGGCTTGACAATCAGCCCATAGAGGTGCGTGATGACCTTGTGAGAGCCTACAACGAGCGTTTTAACTGTTATGTCCGTCCTCATTATGACGGCTCGGCGCAGACATTCCCCGGTCTCTCGTTTGAACAGTTCCCTTACGATGACCTCTATTCCTCACAGAAGGATGCTATTTGGATGATTAAGCAGAACGGCGGCGGCATCTGCTGGCATGAGGTCGGTACAGGAAAGACCATGATAATGTGCGTAGCCGCATACGAAATGAAGCGTCTCGGACTTGTGCGCAAGCCTGTGATTATCGGGTTGAAAGCCAATGTGCATGAGATAGCAGACACTTTCAGAAAGGCTTATCCGTCAGCGAAGATACTCTATCCGGGCAAAGAGGATTTCACCCCTGCCAACCGTAAAGAGGTGTTCTCAAAAATCCAAAACAACAACTGGGACTGCATCATTCTCACACACGACCAGTTTGCCAAGATACCGCAGTCTGATGAAACGATGTTTGAGATATTTTCGGAAGAACTGCAGGATGTCGAGCGTAGCCTTGAGGTATTGGAGGAAAGCACCATGCGTTACCGAAGTGGCAGGATGCAGAGCGGATTGGAGAAACGGCAGCAGAACCTACAGGCAAAACTCGCCAACCTACGCATGAGCATCAACAGCCGCAAGGATGACACGGTGGATTTTCACTCCATGGGAATAGACCATATTTTCGTGGACGAGTGCCACATGTTCAAGAACCTTATGTTCCAAACACGCCATACGAGGGTTGCGGGCATCGGCAACACGAAAGGCTCACAAAGGGCTGCGAACCTGCTTTTTGCTATCCGTGACATACAGAAGCGTACAGGGCGCGATTTGGGTGCAACATTCCTGTCGGGTACTGTCGTAGTCAATGCCCTTACGGAGCTTTATGTGATGTTCAAGTATCTGCGTCCTGATGAACTGAAACGGCAGAGGATAAGCTGTTTTGACGCATGGGCGGCTATATTTACCAAGAAATGCGCCGACTACGAGCTGAACGTGACAGGAAACATCAAACGCAAAGAGCGTTTCCGCACCTACATCAAAGTGCCGGAACTCGCCGCTTTCCTGCGTGAGATAACGGACTACCGCACCGCCGACATGATTAACCTCGATGTGCCGGAGAAGAACGTGCGCTTCCTTTCCCATGCCCCGACCATGGCACAGGAAGAAATGATAGGACGGCTTGTGTCATTCGCCAATTCCGGAAATTGGACGGATCTGGGACTTGACACACCCGAACCGGACAATCTCGACAAGGCTAAAATGCTTATCGCTACCAACGTGGCAAGAAAAATGGCTCTCGACATGAGGCTGTTCGGTGACAAGTTCCTTGACGATGAAAACAACAAGGCTTCCATATGCGCAAGGACGGTCTATGACTACTATGTGCGCTCAAACGCAAACCGTGGCACACAGTTCGTTTTCAGCGACCTTTCCACCTACAAGCCTAATGAGTGGAACATCTATTGCGACATAAAGGAGAAACTGATAATGCTCGGCATCCCTGCAGGTGAGATACAGTTTATCCAGTGCGCCACCACCGAGAGGGCGAGGAAACGGCTGTTTGACGATATGAACACAGGCAGGGTACGTGTGCTTTTCGGCTCTACATCCATGTTGGGTACAGGTGTAAACGCCCAGCAGAGGGCTGTTGCGGTGCATCACCTTGAGATACCTTGGCGACCTGCCGACATGGAACAGCGCAACGGTCGGGCGGTACGCAAGGGCAACACCGTGAAGCTGTGGGGAAACAACACCGTGGATGTGGTAATCTATGGTACAGAAAAGACACTTGATGCCTACAAGTTCAACCTCTTAAAGAACAAGCAAATGTTTATCAATCAGATAAACAACGGCACGATAGCCGTGCGCCGCATCGACGAGGACAGCATGGACGAGGACAACGGCATGAACTTTGCGGAGTTCGTGGCAATCCTTTCGGGAAATACCGACCTGCTGAACAAGGCGAAGCTCGACAATAAAATCATGCAGCTTGAAAAGGAGTTTGCCATATTCAAGAAAGAGCGCGGACGTGCGGAGCGCAAGATCGCACAGAACGGACAGGACACGGAAAAGGCGGCATCCTTTATTCAGCGTATGGAAGATGACCTTGAGTATGTGGCATCATACAGCGGCGACAAAATCGTTTCCCTGCTCTCAACCGGCGAGGACACGGCGGAAAAGACAGGCCGTGAGCTTCACAGGATAGCAAAGACATACAGAGGGAACGCCTATACCGTCATCGGCTCATACATGGGGCTTGACCTCTTGGTAAAGAGCGAGTATAACCTTGACGGCTCATTTGACCGCAACACTTTCTTTGTCGAGGGCAAAAGCGGTCTGAAATACCGTTACGGAATTTCCGGTGCATTGCCATTGGGCTTTTCAGACACGGCACTCTATCCGCAAGCCACGCTTGACAAACTGCCTTCTATCATAAAGCAGCAGCGTGAACGCATAGCCAAACAGGAAAGCGAGCTTCCCACATTACAGGCTATCGTCAGCCGCACATGGGGCAGACAGGATGAACTGACCACACTCAAACAGGAATGTGACGAGTTGAAAAAGCGGATTGAAGAGAGTCTCAAGGGCAACAGACCGGAACTGGAAGAGGCGGAAACAGACACGCCCCCGATACCCGGCAGAAGAGCAACTGATTACGCTGCCTGATTACAATATAATTTCTGACCTTTCCCTCTGTTTGGTTGTGATAACCGGGCAGAGGGTTTCTTCTGTATAGAAAAGATTGTCTTGGGTGTTTCCCGGACTACCCTCCGGCATACCTATTATACATATCAGATACCCTCTTATCCACTGTCCACCGGTCCCTTTTTACATAGTGGGAACCACCTGATCCTACTTGCCTTTTGTATGTAGAAGCACCTGTTATACTCATCTTTTTAGAGTATCTTTCCTTGAAAGCCGTCCGACCGTGGTTTACGGCGCGAAGTTCGGCATCCGGGAGCGATGTGCAAGGTCAGGCTTTGTTTCAGCGAGATTTTGCAGCATGGGTGAAAAATCATCTTGAAAACCTTGCCTTTCGCCCCTTGACGATGCCATTGTTATGCGCAGATAAACCTCTTGCGGAAGGCTTCGGAAGGAAGATTCCAAGATAGGGAAATAAAAATTAAAACAAAATTCAGCGATGCGAACAAAAAGAATGACAGCAGAACAAGGCAGAAGATGTGGCATCAGCCGCTTCCCAAACTTCCACTGCACAGGCTCAATAAAGGGCATGAAGAAACTCTATTACGGAAATGATGCGCTTCTTGTAAGGTGTGGACAGTATGTCTATAATGTGACAAGCGAGCCGTCAATATACAATCAAGCAACAATATAATTTCATACGGACATGAAACAGATAATATGGACAAGTGACTATCTTTTAGATGATAAGGCGAGAAAGGAATACGAGAACTCACAGCGTTACCTACTCGATGATGACGATTACAAAGTCAGCGATACGGAATGGGCAGAGGTTGTCAATGATAATCTGTCGGACGAGCGCATGAACCTTGACAAACAGATAGAAGGTGTTGTCATAGCATTTGCCGACCTCGGTTTATGGGACGGCAGACGGCAAGGGTACAAGATACTCGGACATAACATCAACGGCATATTAAACGTGTCGGAAGATGATAACGAATGGTATGGCGACGGTTTCAACATCCGTGGCAGCCTCTCACATCATGACGGCACCCATTATGTACTTTACCGTGTGGCGAAAGACATTGACGAGGCGGAACGTATAGGTGAAATGATTTACAACCGTGAAATAGACGAAGCCGGCTTCCGCAAAAAAACACGCTCGCTTTATCCGTATGTGGCGGAGATTTATGGGTGGAAAACAGGACGTTTCAGAAGGGCTTTTCAAAAAGCGGTGTGACCGATGACACGCTGATTTCTCCATGAGGGGTTGTAAAAATCCTTCATGGTGGAACGGCATGCCGTCCTTTCCCTTTATATCTCCGTTTGCCATCCGACCTGTTATACGGAATATTCCCTTTTGTGACATAGGCTTCCCGCCCTATAATAGCGGAATGTCTGTAAATTTCCAGCAAAACATCAGGAGCGAGGACCGGATGACCGGCATCACGCTTCTTTCTTTTTTGCAGGAAATCTTATCGGCAAACATGACACATGCCGTATGCTGACACAAACGGCAAGAGTCATTCTTCAGTTTGCCTGGCAGACATCATATACCCACCCGTGCCTATGTCTTTCAAGTCGTCCAGGTGGCCGATTCCTATTTTTATCCAACAGATTTCATGGTAAGGACTTGCCTTTAGTCAATAGCCACCTTATTTATCTCGGTCTGCAGTATATCGAGGAATTTTGCGGCATGGGCACCGTCCATTTGAGTGTGGTGGAATTGGAAAGATAAAGTCAACTTTGTTTTGAACCAACTCTTACGGTATCGCCCCCATATCATAAACGGATTATTGAAGATACCACTATACATCCCCACGGCTCCGTCGATTGCATATTGGGCCAATGCGGATGTGCCGATCACCATGCTGTCGGTTATATCATGATTCTCGCAAGTCTCCGCCACTCGTTGCGTCAGACGGAGATAATTGGCATTGAATTTAGCCACATCCGGAGAATATGGAATGTCGCATGAACTTACTTCTCCGGTCTTGTTGGCAACAATGGTATTGACCGCTATCGAATCATAGCGGACAAGTCTGTCGCCCACAGGAAGCATAAAGAACTCTTTTACCTGGCTTGCCGCTTTGCCGATACACCAGCAAAGCAGCATATTGAATTTCAAGCCGCTTCGTTTACTGATTTTTCGCAATTTACTGACATTTATGGTACGAAACAATGTAACCATAGGCATTGGGACATTCATCCACATTTCAAATGCGTATGCGCGGGTTGTCTCCGCAGGATTGACTTCTTGCATCATTTTTTTGATGCAAAGTTACGCAGACATTTTTGCATGGGATAGAAGAAAAGAGACATTCACACCGGATGGGTGAACAAATCGGAATATGGCTCACAATGGTTCAATAGTGATTTGGGTGTGTAGCCACTCATAACCTTGAAGTCCCGGATAAAATGCGACTGGTCGGTAAAACCGCAATGGTAAGCTATATAGGCATAATCCCGTGAACCGCATTGCAACATCCTGAGCGATTTTTGAAATCTGACAATCCGGGCATATTCCTTCGGATTCATGCCCACCTGTTCACGAAACACACGTTCGTATTGTTTCTTGCTCAGACAAGCGTTGTCGGCAAGGATATTGATTGGAATGGCCGAGGTGTTCAATAGTTCCCTTATCGAATTGCCTATTCTTTGAATATTCAATGTCGGTTTTACTTTACCCAGCAGCCACCGTTCAAGGATGCCAAGGGATTCGTCACTACTTTGGCAATCGAATATCTTTGTGGCAATCTCGCTGAGCTGTCGGTTATCAATATCATATCCCGAAATCTCCCGGTTGTAAAAGGCAGATGGCGGTGTGTCTATGAACATCCCTATGGTATGCGGATAAAACACAGCCACAATCATGTCCAAATTTCCATCCGATTGAATATGTGACGGGAAATTCACTTGCCCACTTATAGTAAACCTGTTCTGGAGACTATTTAGTTCGGGAACATATAGTGGTGATTTGCGGTGGAATATAATCTGAAGACAACCAATGGGAAATGTCAGGACACTGAACGGCTCATCGTCCTCCAGCATCCAGTAATAACGCACATACGGGCGTAACTCTTGTTTCGGTTGGATAATCCTCATGACATACGTGTTTTGTATGTGAATACTGTTTTCCTTTATTTTGCAGTCTGATCTGAATGTCTGGAGATGAACTCAACAGATTCTTTCACGGAACGGCAGAATGCCGTCGGCTGTCCGGCAACCGTTATAAACAGATGGACTGATCCGGGAATCAGAACATATTTCAGCTCCACCCCAAGTTGCGTCAGCCTGTCTGCGAAGCCTGCCCCTTGACACCGGAGTATGTCTCGTTCAGCCGCCACAAGCAATGTTGGTGGCAGTTTGGCAAGAGCCGAATCAGCCGCTTCTGCAGGAGATACCAACGGATGGTGTGGTTCTGAGGTATAAGCATCGTTGAAAGCGTTCATTAGTTCACTGTCAAGTCCGAACCCTTTCCCGAATTGTTTCCATGATTCAGAGTCGTCTGCATAAGCTTTTGTGACAGGATAGAAGGTAATCAGACTGTTGAAAGTATTCTCGGGGAAACTCAGTGCCACGGCTATGGCAAGATTTCCGCCGGAACTGTCTCCACCAACAGAGATGCTGTCACATTTCCACTCCGTCATCTTGCTTTGAGCAAATTTTATGGCATCAATGCAATCTTTCAAACCTTCGGGAAAAGGATGCTCAGGCGCAAGCCTGTAATCTACGGCAAGCACAGCAATGCCCTTCTCAGTCATTGCTGCGCAATATCGGGAACAACTGTTTACACTGCCAATCACCCAACCGCCACCGTGGAAATAGACAAGTAGTGGTATCGTGTCGTTATCATAGCGATCGCTACGGAAGAATGTCAGGTTGTTGCCTATGTCAGTGCGGGTCACTCCAATGGGTAATTCAGCTGCCAGGTTTTTTGCATTTCTTACGTTAAAAAGCAAGTCGTCATCGCCGGCAATCGCCTTGCGGATCGCTTCTGTCTGGCATTCCTGAAGTTTGTCCGGCATATTGGCAAGAAATGAATCGGCTTCAATACGTTCCGTATTCTTGTCGCAGTCGGTATTTGCGGAATATAGTGAGCATGCGCACCATATTACAAGTGCAACAATAAGCAACCTGTTGAATTTTGACATCAAAAACATTGATCTAAATGGAATTATCTTTATAGAAAAAAGAGTTCTTTATGTTGTCTATACTTCTTTTGATATATATGGAGGATAATCGTCTTTTGATAATCTTTTTTCCAATGTTTTCGGATTGACATCCCAAAGTGTAGGAAGATACTCATATACAACTTTTCCTTCATTAAGATAAACACGGATTCTGGAATCAAAAGCTACAGGCTTATATTTATCCTCATCAATAGGATTATCCCTATAAAGTAATTGGTTTTCCTGCCAACAGAGTTCCTTTCCATCAAAGACGACATCAAATATACCACATACAACTGCATCCATCGTTTGGTTTTGAACTGTCGTGGAAACACAATGCATATACCCTGTTAATTGATTTGTACTTTTCCTCATTGCCAATTCGTAACAAAACACACTTGTACCTGTATAGTCTTTAGCGATGGTAGTTCTCACACCGTTCTCATCTAAATTAAAAATCTGTTCATGGGTTATGGTAGTGAGATTAAACTTAAAGCCATTTACTGTTCTTTCCAGATTGGAAAACACCATTTGGTCGCTGTATATACCTTCCAAATTCCCATCTCCAAGTGTATAGACAACCTCATCAGTAGCCAATTTCTTGCCAATAAGGTGATTCTCTAAAAAGTGAATAATTTTATCTTTCATATCTAAACGATTATTAGTCTTTCCAGTATTGGAATTGAATATATTTTCCATATATTTTACTTTACTGCTTTTTTATTGCATGACATTTGCGTAAGGTCATTTCATCGGCAAATGCCTGTTCACCACGTTCACGGATATAGTTGATACATGCAGGACGGTCTGACCCGAACAAGAGACCTAAAACATTCCCTATGGGATTGGAGAAAATCCTGCAATCTGTAACATCCCTATCGCACTCAGCACAGGTGTGAAAACCGCAGCCTTTGGCACATGTCCTGATTTTGCACCATGAAGTTTTCTCATTAAGGTGGCAACCGGGGCATTGTTCCGTAAGATACTTACGACATGCGCCACAATACAGCCCGCACGCAGCTATCAGTTGTTTGTTTGCTTCAATCTTTTTCACTACTATTCACATGTGCGCCCCATAGTCCAATAAGGCTGATTATTAAATGCAAAAGCGCGGACCGCAATACCACTTCTAATTTGGAGGTCGTAGGAAACCTTGCATACAGATGTAGTAATAGCAGCCCACGCTATAGCGTGAGAACCACCATGCCATCTTAGTATGCAATTTGAAAATTTCCTACGTTTCCAAATACCTGATGAGCATAACGCTTCTTATCTTTTCGTATGTTTCGGACAAGAGTTGCCTCTATCCGGGTGCAAAGTTACTCATTTTTTGCGGCAATCTCTTATAATTTAATGGCTTTCTGCGTTTGGGCTGTAAGATTTTGCCTCACATCGTATTCTCGCACTCCCCAAAATCCAGTTATATGAAATCAGAACACGCTATGTTCTGAAACACCTCTTCTATATTGTCTTTTTTGTGTTCGTTCGGTTGGCCGGCCTCAGATGATTGTTTTACCGCGAAGTTAAGTCCGTCCGGCAACCGTCAAGGCCATACCTGTCGGTGACTTCCGAAAATCTTCCTCCTGCGGAGCGTATTTTCGTGTCAGCCTTGCCTTTATGCCTGCCGTTAGCTTCGTGTTTGCAGTAAAAAATTCCTCTAAGTCCGGAACACACCGGATGAAAGGGAAAAGTAAAAATTAAAATTATCAGTTATGGACAATAGACCCAACAATGAACAGGAACTTGCAAAACAGGTGGAAATGGCTCTAAACTCCTTCAGCTTCAGCCCCAAACTGTTTGCAGCAGTTATCCCGACAATGCACCGCACGTTACAGCAGTCGCTTTGGCGGCTCATAAAGGAGTGCATTAAGGTTATCGCTGACGATAAGACAGGACACGATGACCGCAACATGGCTTCACATCTTGAAGCCAAGGCGATGCTTGAATACTTAAACAAACATGGACGGCACATTCCGTTTGTGTAAAATCTTATGGATATGGAACAGACATTCTATCTGCTTACGACCCTCATTGAAATGCAGGACAGCGTTTCAGACGGACACGCCCTGTACCGTTCACTTGACGATGCGATGAAAGCGTTTGAAGATGAAATCGCTGATTGCCAAGAAAACTTCAACGTGCAACACGGTAGCACACTGATAGACCTACCACGGTGCAAAGAATGGAGAACAGAAGACGGCTACGGCTATACGGTGACAGTCGAAGAAATCGTACCGCTATGAAAAAGCCAAGATACAACTACATTCATAGACTGATTGACCGGATAACCAAGTCCGGTCAATCAAATAATGACAGTTTCACCTATTACGGGCATCTTGTGGAACTGCAAAGCGGTACCAGAGGTTATGTTTCGGTGACACTGTACAAAGCAGGCAACAGATATGGCGGAGAACTCGCCGATTTCAGTTTCGACTATTGGACGCTTGAGCTGCACTTTGTCAGTACGGTAGGAAAGACTCTAACGGAAAGCATCATCAATGCGTTCAGACATTTTTATACTCCCCGGACTATTCGCATATCATACGATGAATACGAGTATGAGGACGAGGATACGACCTATGAGTATGACGAAACGGATTGGGATAAGCCACCTGTAAAACGGCTCAACAAGTGATAACCACTAAACAAAAAGTATTATGACATTCGATTACAACAAGGAACACAAGACACCCATGTCGCTGGTGCTTGAGAATGGGATTTCAGTGGAGGGCGAGTTTATCGACCTCAGAATAACAGTCGATACCCTGCCAAAAGGAAAGCAGTGGTATCAGATACGTCACTGTGACGATGACGGTTCAGAACCCGCATCGCTGAGAAGGGGGTGTGTGGTTGTGAATTTCTTCGGCACTTTCATCTGCGACCCGATAGACGGCATGAAAGACGGTGACGAACTGGAGATAACACAATGGGGCTGGTAAAAGACCGCCCCTGTCTATAACTTAAAATCATGGATATATGAAGGTAAAGAATTTTGCGACATTCGGACTGTTTGTTGACGGCGAAATGATTGACAGTGGAAGCATACAGGCTATGGAGAATGAAGCCACACGAAGAATCTTGAGCGGTCAGTCCGAAGCCGCACACATATCTGTCTTTGACTTCGATAGCGACAAGGTAGTGGAGAAAACGCCGGTCTTATCGTTCCGTAGAAACAATGACAACATCATCATCGCCAATATGCTGTTGCCTGACAAATCCGAAAACGTCAGGAAAAGCCTTACGCTGATTGAGATAAAGGATATTGTCGATGGAATAATGGAGTGTGACTCTCTGGTTGACCGCACCGAGTTTGATACGGTACGGTGCAACATCGGCGGCGGTATGCTGTGGCTTTGTGACCTTGAGAAACTGCAACGGTATTTCGACATAAAGGGTGTTATCGCCGAAGGTGACAACATCGCCCTGCTTATCCGCAATTATCAACTTTGACCTTTCTCCCTTTGCCTTCCCCACCGAGGCAAAGGGAGCCTGCTTTTTTATAACGCTGAAGCGCAAATCCTTTTTTAATGCGTGACAGTCCAAACCTGTTTTATCTCCCGGTTTTATCCGTCGTACCTGCCAGTTATAGTTCTCTGCCATGATTTCATACATACCGCCTTACCTCTACGGATTATTTCTGCAAAGGTAGCGGCAGGCTTTGTCAAACGGCAAATCCCGGACGGCAAGCCTTATGGGAAATCTTCCTCCATTTACATGGAGTGTATTTCTCATCCTTGATTTGCCTTATTGTCGCCATGCCCCTTTGCCGGCAGAAAAATCCCTCGCGGCAAGCCGGACAGCTTCCGAAAAAAGGGAAATGATAAAAATTAAACATATCTATTATGGCAAAGGTAATTGATGAGAAAGTCAAAAGACAGCTGGAGAAAAAGACTACGTTCTTCCTTAAATACTTCCCCGTGCGCATAAAGAACGTGGGTGAGGATGCCGTGGAAGCACGCAAACTGGTCTGGGCGTTTAAGGATGCGGAAGACGGAGCATGTGAGAAAGTGGCACAAATGACATCCGACTACATAAACAAGGAGTATGGAGGCAGAACCAAAGACATAGTATTTGTCTGTGTTCCTGCAAGCACACAAGAACAGAACGAAAACCGCTACCGAAAGTTCTGTGAGAGGGTCAACGAAATGACAGGCATCCGCAACGGCTTTCCGCACGTGAGAATATCGTGTGACAGGCTTGCAGTGCATGAGCACCGCCACGACAAGACTGTCCGCACGGCTCAAGTGATAGAGTTTGATGATGATTATTTCTACGGAAAGGATGTCGTGGTCATGGATGACATCATCACCACCGGCATGAGTTACGCATTGTTCGCCAACCAACTTGAAGTGTTCGGGGCAAACGTATTGGGCGGCATCTTCCTTGGACGCACACATTACCGATATGGGAAATAACATAAATCCAACTGCCATTAACAGGCGGTGTTCCGCAGCCTTTACGGGACACCGCTCATTTCCCCATGGAGGAACGGCAAACGTAAAGGCTGCCTTGACGGAACTTATTAAAAATTGGCACGGAGAAGGTATCACCAATTATATGTGCGGCATGGCATTGGGCTTCGACCTAATGGCGGCTGAATGTGTACTGCAGGCAAAAGCGGATTTCAACGACATCACGCTTACAGCCGTTATACCATTCCGCGACCAGTGCGGAATGTGGAATTGGAATGACCGCCAACGCTACCATGCCATTTTACAACAGGCAGATTTCCGTATATTGCTGAGCGAGAAGTATTACAAAGACTGTCTGCTTGTGCGTAATGACTTCATGCTCAAACATGCAAGCCGGGTTGTCGCCTGTTATGACGGGCGACGTCGTGGCGGCACATTCTATACCTGTAACAGGGCCGGTGCCATGAACATTCCTGTTATTAACTTATATGACCGTTTGTCGGGATGACACGCTAAGGATTATCTGTCCGTGGAGAGAGAATAAACCTCTTCACGGAAAGCGCAAGGCAGCCCTCTTATATCCTGGCCGGTCATGCAGGCCGTCTTAACCTGTTTTACCGCATTCACCTTGTTTACAACCTCTCGGTGTTCTCCTGCTTATATCATTCGCATTCCATGGTCTTGCCCTGGTTCTTTCCCTTCGTCACCGGTTTGGTTTTATCAGATGCGAAGTTCGGCCGTCCCGCTTGATCCGGCGGCTTGAAGTGCATTTCTTGCAAAATCTTCCTCCTGTGGAGAGTATTTGGCAAGAAAAGCCGTCGTATGAAGCTGATAAGACAGCCGTGTGTTGCATCTGTAAAACTCCAAAGCGGTTCCGGGAAAAAGGGACTGAAGAAAGGGGAAAATAAACATTCAATAATAACTCATAAATTCAAAAAAAATGGAAGCAACATTAAATCAGACAGCAGTAAAGGACATCACAATGGTTGCAATCTCAGCAATCCGTCCTAATGGTTTCAACCCACGCAAGCACTTTGATGAAGTGAGTTTGAACGAACTCGCAGAAAGTATTCGTCAGCAAGGAATACTACAGCCTGTCACCGTGCGCCACATAGCCGACGGCAACGGTTATGAACTTGTGTTCGGTGAGCGCAGATACCGTGCTGCAACGATTGTCGGCATGCAGGAAATCCCTGCCATAATCAATGACCTTACCGATGAAGAAGCCGAGGAAATCGCCATTACCGAGAACCTTCAGCGCAAAGATGTGACACCTATGGAAGAAGCCAATGCCTACCAACGGCTCATGGAAAGCGGACGGCACGACCTTTCTTCCCTTGCCGTGCAGTTCGGCAAGAGTGAGGCTTATATCCGTACAAGACTGAAATTCGCATCGCTTATTCCCGAAATCGCCACCTTGTTGGAAACGGACGAAATCACGGTCAGCGTGGCAAGCGAAATCTGCCGTTACGGTGAGGACATACAGCGTGAGGTGTACGAACAGCACCTGAAAGAAGATGTGACATATAGCAGTTGGCGAGGTCAGAAAGCCTCTGAAATCGCAAGGAGCATTGAACGGCAGTACACTGCAGACCTTGACCGTTATTCTTTTGACAAGACCCTCTGCCTGTCATGCCCGCACAACACAAACAACATGACACTGTTTTGTGAGGGCTGTGGAAAATGCGCAAACCGCACCTGCCTTGCAGAAATGAACGCATCGTACCTTGTGGAAAAAGCCCTGCAGGTATTGGCAGAAAACCCCACTGCAACGCTCGGACATTCTGACTATGACTACAACCTTACCGCTGTGGAGCGTCTTATGGCTATGGGGCATGAGGTGGAGAGTGCCATGTCATACGGTACGGTTTATCCACGACAGCCCGAAGCACCCGAAAAAGAGGACTATGACAACGAGGAAGCCTTTGAAACCGCATACAGTGATTACGAGCAGAAACAGAACGACTATAGGGAAAAATGCGCTGAGATACACCGCCAAAGCGAGAATGGCGAAATATCGCTCTACGTGAAAATAGGAAGCAACAACATAACGCTGTGCTATGTAAAGAAGAACAACATCGCAGACGATACGACACAAGGACAGCCACTTTCTCCTGTGGAAAAGCTGGAGAAACAGGACAAGCGAAACAAGGAAATCGCCCTCGAAAAGACTATCGAGGACACCAAGAAGCAAATCCTTAACATAGATGTGGCAGAAATCAAGTTCGGAGCGGACGAGGACAGAATGGTTTATTTCTTTTTGCTGTCAAGCCTACGGAGAGAGAACTTTGCCCTGTTAGGTATATCCGAAGAACACTCCCCATACCTCAATGACGAGGATAAGATGAGCATCATCGCCAATTTGACGGCAAAGACGAAGGCTGTTATCCGCAGAGATTTTCTGATAGCGCAATTCAAGGACGCATACAGGAACAATGCCACAGCAGACCTTATGCTTGACTTCGCACGTAAGCACATGCCGGAAGAACTCGCAGCGATTGAGGACGGCTATAACCAAATCTATGAGAAGCGACACCAACGCATTGAGGAAAGGAAAGCCGCTATCATGGCTAAGGAAAAGCCAACGGACGAAAATGACGATGCAGCAGAGGCATCCTCCGAAGATATGAAGCCGGAAGAAGCAGCGGCATAATGAGCGACAGGCAGGGTGGAGAAATCCGTCCTGCCTTTATACTTGACATACCGTCAGGCAACAACGGATGGCGACACTTCCTGTTATACTAATTCTTGATTCATCCTCCAGTTATAAACTTTTATACTAATCCCTTTGGGTTTCCTCCATTTATACACAATGGTGTTGTATCATGTAAACCGTCCTATCGGCTCTGTTTTTCTCTTGCAAAGTTACTGCGAGGTGAATTTGCCCCAAGTACCGCCATGCTATCCAGACTTTATTTTGCGGAAGCCTTCCTCGATTTGTAGCCAAATCGGGTATTCCCAAAAATAAAGTCCGGATTTCTTGTGCATATCCCCCTGTCTTCGCAGTGATGAACGCAAGTAAAAATCAAATCCCGACCGGACGGAACGAAGATCCTGATGTGAGGGGAAATAAAAATTATTCATAAACACTTAAACATGAGCGTCTATATGGAAAAAGATTATGTGATGTCTGTTGCTGAAACGGCAAAGCAACAACTATTTGGCATGACCCGGACTTCTGTTCTTATGTCATGGGGCATAAGTGGTTTATATGCCACAGAGTTCAAGGACATGCCGGCGTTGAAACTTAAAGTCAACGGAAGATTGTTCAAAGGGTTTGTAGTAATAGCCCTGAACGGAAGCGACTATTACGAAGTATATCTCACCAATGAGACCGAGACGAGACTTGTCAGCGACGAAGTCTGCTTTGACGAACTTGGAGAACTGATTGACCGCCATATCGAGCGTGGAGACAATCAAGAGGAATACGATAAGTTTTGTAACAGTCAACTGACGAAGCTCGTGACGGGTTAATAGAAAGTACAAGGCGGTGAGATGTCCGAGGATGTCCCACCGCCTTACAAGCTACAGCCGTAACCGTTTATAATATAAAACTACCAGTTGATTTTCATGACATTAGTTAATCCTACCTTTTTTACAAACGAATCAATTCGCTTCAAGTCTGCAGGAACATGATAGAATATTGTCCATGATTTATCAATCCCGATATGTTTTACAATTTCTTCCATGTATGGCCAATCAACGTCATAAAACGAATGTCCATAAACCGCAACCTGTTCTATATCTGATAAACTATTAAAGAAGTCCTGATTTTGATGAATGATAGCATGTGAGTCTTTTATTAAGCCATTCATCCACGCTATTATTTTTTCCCAGGTTTGTTGCAGGTATAACATTTGGCTTTCATCATTATACGCATCTTCAGGATCTCGGTAATTATTATGCCCCATAACATATTCTTTATCAGATAATCGTGACCCGTGAATATGAAATATATTAGATTCTGGTATAGCATATATCCTTTCCAATGTCTCTGTATAATTGAATGTCAGGTATTTGCTTTCTTTAGGTAAATCACGAATCTTTTTAGCCCCATTTATATTGATACTGTCCACCCAACTCCTGAATTCTTCAAGGAACTCATCTAATAAAGGTTTGAATATCCAATCTGGGGAATCTTCCACTGCTGCCATAGAACGGGTCGGATGGTCATAGTCGAAATTCTCATCAGGTTTACAATACTCCAGAATACTATCTTCATCATATTCTCCAAGGGCTGTTTCAATATCACCCCATACATCCCGCTGATTACTAAAAAAAGTGTCCATCAGACCTATAAGGCGATGCTTACCGTTCTTTTGTAACCACTCTTTGAAATTGTTATAACTGGATTCAATACCGCTTGCCAAATCAAATCCATTGCCTATAACGATAAGTGTCTTTTTATTTTGTTGTTTCATTTCCGGAAATAAATAATTCATATAATGTGTATGTTTGTAAGGTTCTATATTATTTACTTTTACGTGAATGTAAATTTTCAAAAGCAGATTGATACATTGCTTTATTAATTGTTCTGTCAGGAGCCATTTTTTCAAGATACAACTTTCGCAAATCAGTCCCAATCTCATCATAATACTCCTTCAAACAACCTAAAAACAGGAACCTAAATGAGTCGTAAGAATATGAATACGTAGAAGATGGATATATGCCTCCCATATCTATATATTCATTATTCATTGACTCAAAGAACTGAATTATACCATCTCCAAAAATGTGATCAACCACTGACTTCAAAACTATCTCATTTTCTATTTCGAAATGCTTGGAGTGCAATTCTTCATAAAGAGAATGTCTTAATCTGATAAATTCTCTTATCATAAGAGGATCACGAGCCTTGATTTCTAATGAACGTATTTCTAATACCAATTTCCATTCTGCAAAATAATCCTGTTTCCGTTTGTCCTTATTTGCTTCAGTAGCTGCATTCAGTCTTAATAATCCAAAATATGCCACCACAACTGAAATTGTTCCAGCAAAAAGGCTCTTATATTGCCCCAATGTCTCTAAATAGAAATTGAAACCAGCAGATGTGAAAGAAAAAGGTTTTTGAAACAAAAACAAATGGATTGATATCAATGCAATAACAGACATTAATATCAGAATAAACGAAATCACAACAAGCAATATGTTGAATATTTTAGCCATAAATAGTATTATAAATACAAGTGATAAAACAGATTTTATTTTGTGCGCATAAAAGATGATGTAACTCAGCCCATTGGGACAGTTTCATGCCTATTTTTAGAGAGCAGTCAGAAAGACATTCCTTTTTATATGCTCTCAGTCTTCCTTTTTCTTTCGAGGGCCAAGTGGTCCTTTCCAGCGACCTCGATCAAGTTGCACATTGGCTTCGTTCAGGATGCGGAACACGCTGCTCCGGCTACTAAATCCAGACTCCTTGAAAATTTCATCAATGGAGAACCCTTCGAGATACATGTTGACAATACGCTTGTTACGCTCGACACGCCCCATCGCCTTGTCACTAATACTCTCGATATGCTTCTTTATCCTGCTTATATGGTGCGAGGACTTACGGATAGCGTTTGCTTCCTGCGGTAACAGGGCAATGGCGGTAAGCACATCACTTGTTTGCGTTCCGGGAAAAAGCTCGTTGCCCGAATCAATCCTGTCACGGATGGACACCAGTCTGATGTTCTTCACCCGACAGAACTCCAGGAAGAAGACGAGTTGCCTCGCACCGCGCAACGCATTTGACAGTTTGGGTATGACAACCGTATCCCCGAACTGAACACGCCCCATAAGGCTGTCCCACATTGTCCTCGCCTTGTCCGCGGACAACAGTTCCTCCCTTACAATCTCCACACAGCCGAAGTCTTCCATCCATCCGCTGTCCGCAGAGAAGTCCTCGTAACCGGGAGCCGTCATGATATATCCTATTTTTGCCATCGTGTATAAGAGTATGATTTCGTCTGCAAAGTTAGCTAAATAATCTGACAATACATCAGACTCTTCCCGAAATCGGTCATTCCGAGGCCTTTTTTATGATTATTTATCGGATATGACTACCAGATGATAGAAATTTCGTCATATTCACAGATTATTATCTGTTGTAAGCAACAGATTTTTCACAGCAAAAGCTGAGTATAATTACACTCATTTACAGATTGTCTTTCAATGTCTTTCCTTTGTAACCTCAAAAGTTACAGCCATTTGCAAAAATCACATTTAGAGTATGATATTTCAATTAAATATAAATATAATTGCGATTATACCTGTATGTCGAAATTATACTCTACTTTCGCAGCATCAAACAATCGCTTATGCGACAAAAACAGATATTGATATGACTGATTATCCGTCAAAAAAGACAATGATGCGGCAGATTGCCGCCTTGTTACCAGTGTTCTTGCTGGGAATGTTGGTTTCCGCCTGCAACGGCAGTGATTCCGAAACAAAAAGTTATCCAGATGCCGATGCCGCATTGGAAGATTACGAAGCCTTCCTGCGCTCTGTATCTAAACAGAAGACACTTTCAAACTCTGAACTTGTCTCTTCCGTCTTGGAATGGAAAGCTCTCGATGATTCGGTGACAGCTGCCATGTTCCGTGACAGCGTACACACGAACCGTGCAGTTGTTGATTCTACATATTTTTCACTGCGCGATTCCATTACTGATAAACTGACTTCGCTTGTTGACAGCCGTAAACGCTCGTTCCAGGATTATCTTGACTTCTCACTGGCCGTCAACAGACCGAGACTTGACTCGCTCTCAAACCAGTTGATGATGTCAGTGCACAGATTCTATGCCTCGATGGATTCCGTCCCTGTTTTCAATATGGACAATGTTTCTACCATTCACAGGTATGAAGACATCCTCGATGATGCAACCCGCCGTGGGATTCATGCAAAACGAGACCTATTCTTGTTCCTACGGAATGAGGACAGAGCCTTCCGCTCTTTTCTCGTTCATCTGCCGACACTCGGTGGCATCCCTCTTGCCAAAGTCCGCGACGGCTCGTCTGCCCTGATGAAAGATATGATCGGGTTGTGCCAAGGAGATAATCCGACATTTACCACTTCCGAAGTCGTCATACTGCTTACGATGCGCAATAACCGACGTCTATTGCAGAACGCCCTGCAATGCGTGAACGACATCAACAATCACAAAGTCAAGGGCGGAGATCAAGCGGCAGCCTATCTGTGGATGCTGTTACAGCCATGGATTTCATTTGACGGCTTTGCCCTCTCGCTTATGAGCGAAGCACAGATAGGCACATTGAAGATATTGGCCACAGAAACGCCGAAGTGCGTAGTCAAACTTGGAAAACCGCAGTTTCCCATTGATACGGATGAGCTTCCCTCGCTGCTTATCAAAACCACCATCACAAATCTCTGACACGAAAAACGAATACAATTATGCTTAAACACAAAATTGAGAGATTCATCACATACATCTCCATGCAGATGCCATCACTGATGTCACGCGCGAACTATGCCGGTGCAGAAATCTTCGACGGCATGGCCATCCTTGAGTTCAAGTTACCGAAGCCCTATGACATAAGCGACCTGCTTGACGAGTTTGACGACCAAATGGAACTGATTATCCTTTACCATATCATCCCGTCTGAAGCAACAGTCATGGGACACCAGTGCTGCGCCTATTCCAATCCGTCATTCGACTATCTGTATAATGTCAACGGCATCAGTGATGACAACGGCATCTGCGATACGCTGTATGCCTCGCTTTACGATTCGCTTGAAAATTTCGGGCTTGACCTGCAGGCAGAGCTTAACGACCAGACGGCGAAAAGCAAGGTTGTCTTTGCCCGCAAGGAGGAAGATCTCCTGCGCGATTTTATGAAATAAAACCAGAACCATTTGTAGGATGAAAGAGACCGCTTACAATAGGATTGTCGAGATAATCCGTGTAAAACACACCTGGATAACCGTGCTTCATGCCGACAGGGGACGCAACATGATGGTTCAGGTAGGACGTGAACTTCGGGAAGTACGTTGCCGTGTGCTTACACTTGTCGCCCTGCGTAAACACGGGCTGTATGGGAAAGGTCATGTGTGGGACATTCCGGAGTACAATCTTGAAAAGGCGGTGCGCTCACTCAAACGCGATCCTCGTTTCAAGGAGCGGTGGAACAAAGATGCAATAAATCCTGATGACATTGAAGAGATTATAAACCGTGCATCCTATGGATTCATCCGGCTCGAACTTTCCGATTTATAACTGACAACCCAAATAACACAACCATGCTAATAAAGATTCTCTACACACTGATGTTTCCGACATTCCTTGTCGTACCGTTCCTGTATAAAAACAAACGGCCTGCCATGCTCATCTTCTACCGTAACATGGCAATGAGTTTCGCTTTCAGAAAAGTGTACACCAAAATGTTGCTGCTTTTTCTGCTGGCATTCCACTTCTATCACCTGACGATTTTCCAGAACCATTATGACCTTATCCCGTCATCGGTACTGTGCTTTGCGATGTTCTCCCACAATCTCTGTGAAAGATTCATCGACTTCCTTCAGGATCGCCGTGTCCTGTGGGTCGGCATGGTTCTCTCCTTGACGTGCCTCTTCATTCCGCACTTCATGCCTCTTGGCTTTTCCATCGGTGTGCTGCTCTGCGGAACAGTCTTCTATCCGTCTCGTCTGCTCAGGGACTTAATCCTTCTGACGAAATGTGCGTATCGCCCGGATTGCTACGAAGACCTGCTGGAGCTTTCCGAATTATATTTCCGTTGGAATGAATCAGGAAACTCTATGTTGCAGGAATCAGAGCGAGAACGGAAGCATGTGTTTAACGAAGAAATAGAGGACGCGGAGTTTGAAGAGATCGGGCATGAACAGGACGAAGCGTAATCATAAACCAGAAAATATGAAATCAGAAAATACTTTTAGTCTCACCTTAAACATGGTCCTGCTCCGCAGCCTTCAGGAAGACAGGCCTGCTGATGGCGGACGGCTGTCACGTTACAGCGCGTTTGTCTATTTGTTGGAACGTGCGAACAAAGAGCCGGGCAAAGCTATATCCTACGGACAGGAATTTCATCTTTCCGTTGGCCAGCTTGTGACTTCATATAGCGAGCTTGCTGTCGTTTGGGGATGGTCACGCAACAACGTGCGCAATTTCTTTCTTGAGATGACCAAGACCGGAGCCATTTCGGTTGAACGCCAGGGGAAGGCGACGGTCATATCCATTCCCGTATGCATGACCGGCACTCCGACTCTCACAAGGCTTCCGTCCCGTGAAGAACGTGACCGTCTGCGTTTCATCTTCGGCACGATGTCCATCGAGGAGCTGGCAGACATGTTCGATACTGTTATTTCAAAGACCGAACAGGATATCGGAAAGCTGGAAGCTGACGACCCGCACGACATTAAAATCGGACGACGGCTGCACCGGTTGGTCAATCACCTTGTGTTGCACCCCTCCGGTTTCTTTCCAAAAAACGACCGTGTGGCGGATGCCTTGCGTTGTCTGTTCATTGATGACTGCGATTCCGATTTTGCAAGGTTCTTCACCTTGCTTACCATCGGCGGACTCAAACTGATAGATGACCGCTGCGACAACACGGAGTTCCCGCTGTCGTTACCGGACACTACGATGCAACGGCTCGCTACGGTCCTCGAATATTATTCTCCTTTTATAAGGCACGGTGTCCTCACCAACCCGACCGCCTTTGGCTGTCAGGAACGGGCTGCGCCCGAAGCAGGAACCGATGCGATTCCGCATACGGGATAACGCGGCGGCTTGCCGCCTCATTATCGGACGGGCTACGCCCAAAAAAGCCGCTTTGCGGCTGTTGGGAAGCATAATACCCCGGATTTTCAGCAGAAAACCGGGACGGACCGCAAAAAGCGGCAGCAAGCTGTGAGATTATGGAAGAATTTTCTTCGCAAAATTCAAAAATAATAAAGCCGAATGGCTCAAAAAAAGCCTCCGGAAAATCGAAAAAACGACTAAAAAATCATGGCAAATTCACAAAAACAAGTCATGGATCTCAAGGTTGCAAAGGGCTTCACCGAAGCCCAAAGCGACGAGCATAAGCGCAACTGGGACGATAAAAAATGGGGCCGGGCATCAGGATATGGTGCCTATGACCGCACACGTGACGGCCTGAATTTTGAGATTGTGAAGGGAAAGATAGTCCCTGTCGATAAGAAAAAATCCATCCCGGAACGCATACGCGAGATACTGTCGGCACGTGGAATCAAAGACCCCAACGAGGGATTGCCGGAGCCTAAATACCGCACGGTGGTGAACTTTATTTTCGGTGGTTCACGCGCGAGGATGCACGAGTTGGCTTTCGGAGACCAGACTGTAAATCTGAATAAGGATGCCGACAATTCCCATATCAAACGCTGCCGTGACATTGAGAAATGGGCACTGGACGTGTATCGTTTTGTTGCCGAAAAATGGGGAGAGGAAAACATCGCCGGCTTTGTCGTACACCTCGATGAGACGAATCCGCATTGCCATTGCACGCTGCTTCCGATAAGGGAGGGACGCTTCGCTTTCAAAAAAATATTCGGCGGAAAAGACCTGTATGACTACAAGGACTATATGCGCTCGCTTCATGATGAATTTGCGAAAGTGAATGAAAAATGGGGACTGGTGCGAGGCTCCGACATATCGAAGACCGGGGCAAGGAATATCCCTCCGCAGGAATACAGGCGTATGCTGAGCCGGGAATGTGCAGACCTTGAATCACAGATCGAGTCGGATAAATCGTTGCTGCAGCAGTTGAAAATTGAGGTCTCCCACGCCGAAAGGCGGGTAAAGGGACTGACCACGATGATAGCCAATCTGGAGAACCGCAAGGCTGAATTGGAGCAGGAAATGGTGCAGCTTTCAACCGACCTGCAGGCAGGGAAAGGTGACGCTGACGAGTTGCAGAAAAACATTGACAGGCTCGGAAAAGACTACCAGAAAGTGCTTGACTCTCTCACGGACAAGCGTCGGAAACTCGCCGAGGCCAGCCGCAAGCTGTCCGAATATCGGGAACTGGAGGAGGAATCCAGGGAGAAAGCCAACGAATACCGGCAACAGGCAGAGGACTACAGAAAAGATGTTCGTGAGGCATCCGGCGACCTTGCCCAACAGGTTCGTTTTCGTATCGCGGATGCTTTTGTAAATGATGTCATCGACAGTCTTAAAAGCACATTGCCAACGCTCGGAGATGCCGGTTCCGCATTTGACAACACGCTGCTCGGAGACCTTGCGGAACGCGGCGAGGAGATTCTGAAATGCGCCGGACTGTTGTTCGCCGGATATGTGGACGGAGCCACGACTTTTGCTGAAGGACACGGAGGCGGAGGAGGTGGAAGCGACCTGCCCTGGGGACGGAAAGAGGACGAGGACGACCTGCTTTGGGCGCGGCGTTGCCTCTTCCGTGCAGCTAAAATGATGCGTCCGTCAGGCGGAAAATCTGTAAAACGCAAATGATGTAACACCAATAAAATAAATTCAAACGATGAAGAAAATCTTATTTTCAATGCTCATGACCTTAGCGGCACTGCTTGACGCGGATGCCCATGCGGTCAACACAGTGGAGATGAAACTGAAGGAAATCAAAACCGGACAGGAGGATATTACACCCCATAAGAAGCCGGCTTATCTCTCTGGTGCAATCATCCCTTCATGGACAGACAACTGGTTTATAAGCGTGTCGGGAGGCGCATCATCCTTTATCGGCTCGCCGTTGGGATGCGATGATCTGTTCGGCCGTATCAAACCTGCCTTACAAATATCATTAGGCAAATGGCATACGCCGTCAGTGGGAAACCGTCTCGTATTTCAAGGTTTCGAGTGGAAAAGCGGAGCTTTGACAAACCAGAAGTACCGCCATTACCATGCTGACCTGCTCGTAAACCTGATGCCGTCTATCGCCGCCGGTGACAATGAATGTCGGTGGGATATTATTCCTTTTGTCGGCGTGGGAATGATTGACAACCGTGATGCAGGGCGCAATCCTTTCACTTTCAATTATGGTGTCCTGGGGCGTTTCCGCATTGCTGATTGCCTGCATATTACAGCCGAAATAGGCAACGCTACCACGTTCAAGGATGCCGACGGTCTTGGTTCCGCAAGGGAAATCGGCGACCATCTGCTGACGCTTTCCGCCGGTGTATCGTGGACTTTCGGCAAGAACAAAGGCTGGAAAAAGGTCTTGGATGCACGGCCGTACATCATCCGTAACGAGCGTCTGGAGGCTCTGGCATACGCACAGGAAAGGGAAAACGAGAGACTGGCTAAAGAAAACGGGGCGAACCTCAGACTGATTGCAGAACTCCGGAAGATTCTCGAAATAGAGGGACTGCTTGACAGGTATGCAGGATATTTTGACCGCACCGATGACGACGGCAGTGCCTCGGACGGAGGCTATGCCATGAATGACTACAGCGGACTTAACTCGCTTAGGAAACGCCTCCGTGAAGGTAAAAACGGCAACGCTACAACGGAAAGCAAGTCCGACAAAACACACTCCGGCAATGGAAACGGGAACGCGACAGACGGTGACAGCAGCGGAGAAATGCACGGATATCCGGGTGATACCGCAGACGGGAACGCACCTCTCGGCGCACCGATTTATTTCTTCTTTGAACTCGGTACCGACAATCTTGTGGAAGAATCACAGATGGTGAACATCGACGAGATTGCACGTGTCGCAAAGAAATACGGACTGAGAATTGAAATCACGGGAGCGGCCGACAAAGCTACCGGAACGGAAATGATAAACTCCAATCTCGGTTCTCTCAGGGCTTCTTTCATCGCCGGATGCCTCAAGGAAAAAGGTATCGAGAAAAGCCAGATCAAGACTTTCTCAAAGGGCGGAATTGATGATTACACACCGGGTAAAGCAAACAGAAACGCCATTGTGAGGCTTTTCTTACCATGATATAAACGGCCACTTAAAAACTAACTTTTTCATTTTTTTGCAGGCAGTCCCGACCGTGATGGCCGGGGCTGTCTTTGTGTAGATAGGCATACAAGAAATGACGGTTAAGGGAATATTGAAGTTCAAATTTTTGCGCTTAAAGTGTCTGATTATACAAAAAATTGAGTTTAAGCCGTTCATTCCGCCTCTTTAGGAGGCAATGTTGAACCAAATATATGCGACAAGGTTATACATCATAATATCCGGTTTTGTCGTTCAGTTATGATTCAATAAACAGATAAAAAATATCCAAGTCTATGAATTTTTCGTCTCGTTAAGTCGTTATTTCAAAAAATATCTGTACCTTTGCACTTGAAAAATCGTCAAAATTTCAAAGGTGTGATGAAAAGTGTACATTCAGGCATAGGTGGCAGTACTCTTCGGCAACGCATAGAAACGTTGCCCGAAGACAGCGTGCTGTTCCGTTCAGATTTTCCTGATTACCATTCTGAATTTGTTGGCGGAACTTTGTCGGAACTTACTAATGAAGGCGTTTTGGTGAAGCTGGCTCAAGGTATCTATGCAAGGCCAAGGAAAAGCCGGTTTGGAGTCGTATTGCCATCCGTGGAAAAGATAGTACAAGCTATTTCCAAACGGGATAATGCGAAGGTAATACCTTTTGGCATGACGGCTTTGAACGCTCTGGGGCTATCAACTCAGGTTCCAATGAATTATACATATCTGACAACAGGCAGTGAACGGACAATCAGTTTGAAGAATCAGCAAGTGGTGCTAAAGCGCGGTGTCCCTAAAAATTTCTGTTATACAACACGGCTTATATCCTTGATGGTACAAGCTCTCAGGGCATTGAAGCAAGAGAACGTAGGACAAGAAGAGATACAGACGATACGCACTCTTATAACGAGGGAACCGGACAAAGAATCTTTGACAAAGGATGTGGACATGATGCCGGCATGGATGAAAAGAATTGTAAAACCTATGCTTGATAATGAAAATTAAAAAGACAAGATTATGGGAAAGTTATGGCTAAATAATGAGTTGGTGGATCGTCTGGCTATGTTACAGCAGACGGAGACAGACCACACCGGTATCAACCAGGTGGCGATAGAAAAGGACTGGTGGGTGACAGTCACGTTGAAAGCATTGTTCCAGACCGACTGTCATGAGGCATTGATATTCAAGGGTGGCACATCCCTTTCCAAAGGCTTCAACATCATCGAACGCTTTTCCGAGGACATCGACCTGGCTATCGGTCATTCATTTTTCGGCATAGAAAAGACAAGTAAAAGCCAGCGTGAAAAGTTGCGTAAGACAGCTCGCGCATATATACATGAGACGCTTTCTGTTCAATTGGATGCCCGGTTAAAGGAAATGGGCATTACCGGCTATAACATAGAAAATGTCACCCGGATTCAAGATAAAAACGGCGAATGGAAAGCCATTGACTCAGATAAAGACCCTACGGTTATTTTGCTGCATTATTCTTCAATAGTAGAAGAGACAATCAGTTATATCCCGCCTCGTGTGAAAATTGAGATAAGCTGTCTGTCTATGGACGAGCCGACAGAAGAGCGTGAAATACACTCGCTTATTGGCGAAAGTTTTAAGGGTGAAGACACAGATGCCGACTGCATGGTTAGAACTGTGGTGCCAACCCGTACTTTTTTGGAAAAATTGTTCCTGTTGGCTGAAGAGTTTCAAAAAGAAAAACCGAGAAGTGTCCGCATGTCCCGACATCTATATGATTTGGAAAAACTTATGGATACTGAATATGGAAAAGAGGCATTGACTGACCGGTCTCTTTATGACGCCATCGTTGAGCATCGCAAGGCTTATTATGCCTTAAAGTACGTGAATTACGATCTTCATGCTCCTGCCACCATTGATTTTATGATACCTGAAGAAATAAAAGAAGCATGGGAACTCGATTATGCTGATATGAGACGCTTTTTCATCTATGGTAAATCGCTTGGGTTTGATGCGTTGATGCAGAGAATGGAAGATTTGCAGAAGAAGGTGAGAGGGCTTGTATAAAATGGTGTAGCTATTATTTTCAATGAATGAAGATACACTGGTCATATAAGAGATTGTTTTGCATATTTAATGTAAGGGGAAATAAACAGACAACATAAATAACCGATTACCGTAATAGGCTCTTTCGCATTTGGCACTTTAGTGTTATTCCCATACCAAGTCCTGCAAATAAACGAAAAATAATCCGCTAAAAACTTGTGTATGTGAGAATTATTTTGTACCTTTAGTATGGGAATTACCAATCAAAAAGTAACAGAATATGGATATTATACTTCTACTATTGGCCGGATGGTGGCTGTCGGGAGTCTTGGGCTTCCGGGAGCGCAAAAAGCCACGGCGCAAACGCAAACGCTCGTTTTGGAAGCCTGATATGGACGAATACGACTGGGAAGAGTTCAACAAACGCAACGGCCGTTAGTACCTTATACTCATAAAAAACAATCCGCCAAGAACAGATGTCCCGACGGATTATATGAAAGGATTGCTGCCAGATCAACGGCTGCGATGCGTCCCTTGGAACGGCACTTCCTCGTCCTCCCGCATCATGTCGAAAGGAGTGTCCTCGATATGAACGACCTCCGTAGTATTGCCGTCATTGTCTATGTCATAGACATCGGGGTACTCGGTCGTATGTCCGGGAATGGCCTGGTAGCTGTCTATCTGCCCTTGAACGATGTCGATACGGTGGCTTATCATGGAGGTGGCGCGGCGCACGTCCTGAAGGGTCGTCTTGATAAATTCGGGGGATTCCCGAAGATTGTCGAGCCATGACTTGAGGTATGCGGCAGATTCATCCTTGACATTCTTCACGATGCCGTAGCGCGAGGCGACAAGGGCACTGCCCAGCTCGGCCACAAGTTCCTCACGGGCATAATCATCCGATCCGAACGATGTGGGCTTCAGCCTGCCAAGACGGTTTTCGGAACCGGTAGAATGGGTCATCTCGTGAAATGCCGTACCATAGAAAGCCTCTCCGTTTAGGAATTGCGATTTCTCCGGCAGAACAATCTCATCCCTTGTTATGGAATAGAAAGCCTGGTCCTGATGCGCCGGCTTGATGGGACACAGCCAAAGGCCGTGCTTGATGATTTCATCCATCGCCGGGAAGGAGAATTTCTCCCCGTCAAGGGCTGCCGGCCTCTTAAGCCTGTTCTGCTCCTCCAGCTTTGCGTACAGTTCCGGACGGGCCTGTTCCAGATTGGTCTGGGCTACGTTGAACACATTATATACGTTCAGCTTCGGATAGACATTATACGCCTTTTTCTCTTCCTCGGAAAGGTTCTTGTAATCCTCGTATTTGATTTTCTCCTTGGTCTCGCGGTTCACGACCGTGAAGCTTGTAAGGAAGATGGGAAAGGACTTCTCACCCTTGTTTACCGTGACGGTCGGGAGCTTCTCACCGTTGTCATCCACCAGCGGCTTGCGGCTGCCGTCCTTGCCGACTGAGTAATTCAGTCCGGTCACACGGTTGAAGGTGCAGAACACAGGAAGCTGATAGCCGTTCTTCTCACACAGGAGCATTAACATCGCGGCATTCATACCGTTATACTCCCTGCCGTTCAGGTTCTTGGGCCATTTCAGACTGCCCTCGGTGAACCATGGCTTCTGCCAGTCGGACTGCAGACTTTTGATTTTTTCAATCATGAGGTCTGCGAACCTGTCGAGGGCGCGGTCTTCGGCACTGCGTCCGTCACTGCTGTCGTTGTATTTCCGGTATGCCATATCAGAACGGTGGGTTTTCGTTGTCTCTTGCCGGTGTGAAAGGCTGGCGTTCCCACGGCTTGACCTCTTCCAGACGGCAGTCCAGGTCAATGCGACCATTATATGCCGATACCGTCAGCTTGCCGGTGGCATGTATCTTCGCCTTGGCTTCGAGGAACGCATCCTTGACATAATCAAACTTGATGAAGCGCACCCATGTGAACTGCAGGGCATCCCCGGACTTCTCCGTGGAATATGCAGAGAATGACACATATTTCCCGCCTTTCTTGTCGGTTTTCTCATCGACACCCTTGCCGACAGTCCCCTTGAACTCCATTGTGCCTTCAATGGCATCCTTGGACGATTCGGGACTGAGGTTCACCGTATCTGCATGGAAATTGAAATAGAGGTTGTCGCCGGTCTTTCGGAAAGTAAGCGTTCCCGCCGCCTCTATGCGTGTCCCCGCTGCAAAAGCGGGCAGCTCCGATTCGTCCCCGTCCTTGCTTACGGATATGGACAGTTCCTTGCCCGGCATATTGTTACGCGAACCGGGAACTGTGAGCTTCACGGGGAAACCGATGAATTTTTTACCGTCACCTGCCACACGGATTGTTGCCTGTTTGCTGATGATGCCGTTGATTGTTGCCTGTACTTTAATCATACTGTTTTGTTTTAATGGTTTGTTGTTATCTGATTGAAATATTCTCTGACTGTGATTGCTGCGACATTCCCTGACGGTAATCCTGCGACAACTGGGCGTTAAGCGTGATGTTGCCGATGATGCCGGAAATACGTTCTTTCTTTTCTTCGGCGGTCAGGGTGCCGTCCGACAGGACGAGGTTCATACGGTTCATGTCTGACGAAGACAACTGTGTCGTGAAACGGTTCGTACCGGTATCTACGGACAGTAGCGGAGTCTCGCCTTCCTTGACCTGAAGCGTACACTCCCTCATTCCCTGCACGAGCGGGGTAAGGTCGATGCACCTGTCGAGGGCGGCGGCTGTCGCTGCAGCCATCTTCTCATCTTCCGTCTTGTTGTCAATCTGCACGGCCAATGCCATAAGGGAAGTGAAAAGCGTCATAGCCATCTCCATTACTGGATCCTGCCCGTATCCGCCCATGCCGATACCGCTGTCCTCGGAGGACAGGAGCTTCTTCATCCATTCCTCCGGGGAAAGGGACATGTCTATCACGGGACTGTCCGGGTTCGGGCTTTTGTACTTCGCCAGCAGGTTCTGTCCGTCGTGCATGGCGGTGAGACGGATATTCCCTTTCTCGGCTATCTCCGCAAGATAGGCGGCGGGATCCATGTCACGCCCGGTTCCGTCAGACGCAATCTGCTTAACACCTAAATGCAAGTGTGACCCTGTGGTACGGGTTCCCGTATTGCCCGAAACGCCTATCTGCTGCCCGGCATTTACCGTGTCGCCTACCTTGACGGATGTGGAACTCAGATGCAGGTAGCTGACCTGTACCTTGGCTCCGCCTTCACGCGCGTACTCGACGGTGACGGATTTTCCTCCGGGAGTGTTGGCATTGTCATTCACCGCCACCACCTTGCCGTCCTTTTCCGTCGCCAGCACAGCCTCGTTGTCGCAGCGTATGTCGATACCCTTGTGCATCTGTTGCTTTGATGGGTCTGTCGGGTCTTTGCGCATACCGAACGGCGATGTGACGAACAGGAACTCCTCACGTTTCAACGGAAAGGAATAGTCCTGCTCCGTACCGTTGACATTGTCTGGTTGCATCTGCGGAGTGCCTTGCCCCGGCTTCAGCCCCTTGGCGTTCATCTCTTCCATTACCATGCGGTCATACCGCTGGAGGTCGTTGCTCTCGATGATGGATATGAGCGCCGGCGCGTATTTTCCCGCCGTGGCATATCCGGCTTTGTCAAGCCCCTGCGCCCAGCCCCTGTAATCGTCCGCATCAAGTTTGAAGCACGATGCGTACCGTGAGTTTTCTTTCAGAAATCTGGAATGGTGGGCATACGAATCGCCCACGCTGTCATAGCTGCAGAATTTCTCGTTCGGCTTGTCATCGGTATAGAGTCCGTATCTGCCACCGTTGGCTATCCATGACTGCGTTGCCTTGATGCCGAAGTGGTTGTTCTCGTTCTGCGCGAGACGGCTCTGGCCACTTGCGCTCTCAAGGATGCCCTGTGCCAGCGTCACCGAGGCCGGTATGCCGTACAGACGCATCTGCTCCATCGCATATTCAGCGTATTTTTCCGCGTATGCCTGATTCTTTCCTGCCATAGCACTTACATTCTTAATCCGGTGTGACGTTCCATGTTTTCAGTTTCCCTGACTGGATTGTTCGGGAGTGACATCCCGGCTTTCCTGTCCATGGATTTGTTTTCCAAAGCGTCGCAGACAGCCACCCTTGCGCCCGACCGCACAAGTTTCGGCAGGTAGGTGTCCAGCATTTCCGTAGGGAAGGACACCTTAAAGGCAGGACTGCCTTCCCGTCGGCTTCCGTATTCTGTCTTTGCAAGCCCCAATGTCTTTTCCATCGTCGGCACATCATCCTGGTATGCCTCGTAATTGTCACCGTTACGGAACAGAAGCAGGACATCGGGATGTTTTTCCTTCAACTCCGCATATTGTTGCAGTTCCGGACGGACAGCGGCCACATCGGGACGGACAACGGCAGCGTCCTCGTCCTGTTGCTTTTCTACGGCCTTTTCCTCCGATTTCTGCATCAGCAGGTCGGCGAACAGGCTGGCGGCGAGGCAGGTCTTATATTGTGCCACATCCTCCGCCACCCACATCCTCTGCCATTGTTGCCTGCTCACTTCACGGGGCTGCACCTTGTCGATGCCGTCTATAACGGGAACGCACAGTATCTTGTCATCCTTGCTCTTGAACACGTTGACACGCTTGATACGTAGCGGGTCTATGCCTTCCGGCACGGAACCGAACAGGTCAACCTTCAGGTCGGGGTTTGCCTGTGCGAGGGCATAGTATTTCTGTGCCAGCTCGTTGCGTACAGCTCCCGCCGCCACGCGGTCATCCTGCTTGACGGTGGAGAAGAAGCGGTTGATGTCGTTCTTGTCCGGGCGTATGCTGAACGACGGCCCGTTTTCCGGTTTGAGGTACAATGCCCAGCCGCCCGCATCGTCACGGAGCATCTGGATCCGATCGAATTGCACTTCCGTGGCGCGGCTGACTGCCTCGCTGACATCGAAGTCAGATACTTTTCGGATATCCTTTCCGTCCAGTTTCGCCGAATACACCTGTTTGTCCGCAAAGTAGGAATCGTCGGGGTGATAGCGCAGCTGGCCGTCCTTGTTGAAGAACCTGACATAAGAGGCTCCCTGCGCCGCCAACGCCGCCGCTATCTTCTCCTTGTTGAAGCCGGGAATGGTGTGCGACACCACTCTCGCGCCGGCTTCCCTGCGCTCGTCGGCCGTCATCACCTCATCGGGTGACAGCCAGTAGTTGCGGCGGTCGCCGTTGGGCATCACGACATCGCCGCCTGACCGTGCGGAGGTGGGAAGCACCACATCGGCTATGCCTGTGCCCCTGTCAAGAACCACGACAAACTCACGGCTCTGCTTGTCAGGAACGGCGTTGATGTCATCGGCTATGACGTGTGCGCCCTTTTCCTCCCATTCCTGAGGCATCCATTCGGAGCAGAGCCGGTGGATGCGTGCGGCGGCATCGGAAGCCTGGGTGTAGGCGATATTGACAAGTTCCGGGTCATCATGCTGCAGGCGTGCATTGGTGAGTGCGTCCTGCGTCAGCCGGTCGTAATGCCCGAGTCCTTCAAAACGGGCAAGGAACTCGCGCTTATCGTTCTGGCCTCCCGGAAAGTTGCGGTCGCTGATTTCCATGCCTCCCTTGCGGAGGATGTCCTGCAGCACCAGTGCGTCAGCCGCCGATACCTGCGGGCGCCCTTCTTTCTGTTCCCTGAGTTCCTCGGTCTGCTGCCTGTTGCGGTCATGGGCGGCCTCCATGCGTTCCCCCTGTTCCGCCTTTCGGATGACATCGAGCGCGTTGTTCACGTCGCTCTCTACGGCATCTATCAGGCAGGGATTCTCCTTCAGCTCCTCCGTCCAGTATTCCACCATGCCCCGGCTTTCGGGCGACAGTTTCGCCGGCAGCCCGAACTCCGCCATCTTCAGGCCGGAGGCTATCTCGGCGATAAGGCACTCGTAGCGCAGTGCGTCACCCGAAGGTGCCTTGCCGCCGTTCATCACCATGCCTTCCCTCGACATCCTTTCACGGTGCCCGGTGGCACTCACCACCTGACGCACCAGTTCCTGCACATATTCCATGTAGTTCCCGAAATGCTTCTGGTCGGGGATATAGACGGCATCCTTGCCGGTGTCGTATGTGGCCGTCCCCGTGGTCGATTTCCTTATGGGCACGAGGTTCTGTGAAATCTGTTCACGGAACCTGTTTACGGCGGACCGGGTCTGCCGTTCCTCGGCGAGTATGTTGCCACGGTCGGTAATGCCGCCGAACTGCCGGCGCAGTCTCTCGAACTCCCTTTCATCCACATGGGGAAGCGTGGTCTGCTCCACGTTGAAGAGCGCGTGTATCTCACGCTTGCGCACGGCCTTGTACTGCTCTTGCTGCACGGGAGGCAGGCTGCGGTAGTCATCACGCGAAATAATGTCTTTTTCGTCATGCTTGTTGACATAGGAGTCCCACCTGTACCAGTTCATCGGCACGGAACGCTCGTCCTTCAGCACGGATTCGTTCCGTTTTCTCGCCTCTGAAAACGTGGTGTACAATGCCGTGGAATAGCCGTGGCTGTCAGCGTCGAGTATCAGCGTAAGGCTGTTGAACGGGCTGAGCGTGGCTCCCTTGGGATAGATTCTCGGAGAGAGGCGTCCCGACACGTTCAGCCAGTACCCCTCCGTCGATGCCCCGTTGAGGGCGTTGGACAGCAGCTCCACCTGTCTGGCGGCCGCCGTCTGTTCCTGAGGTGTCTTTTCTTTCATTACTATACTTTGATATATTGTTTTTTATCTGAGGATTATGCCACGTTCCTGATTCTGCTCCCGTTGCCGTTCCTGCTCAATCTCCATACTGCGGTAGTTGTCTTCCGCCATCGCTCTCATGCGGTCGTGACGGGCAAGCACGGCGTTGGCAAGCGTGTTCAATGGCAGTGCGCCGGCGGCGTATGCCTGCGCCGCGTTGTCGGGAAGCGTCACCGAGCACGGCACGTTGTCAATAGTGGCTATCAGCGTGTTTCCGCGTATGACCGCACCGGATATGCGCGGGTTCAGCTCTTCGTCTTCATACTGCCTGTAACGGACGGCCGACCGATTGTTTTCGGACTTGCGGTCTATTGCTTCATGACCCATCTTGTTGACAAGGTTGACACCGCCCATACCTATCAGCACCATCTTAAGCAGCGGGTTCCTGACGAACATCCCTACCAGTATGGAGGCTAAGGGCATCATTCCGCTTTTGAGGTTCACGGAGGTTGTCTTGCCGGTGAACAGCCCCACGAGCATATCCGGCAGCATGGCTATCACGTATGGGAGGTTGCGCCCTATGTCGCCGATACCGTCCAGACCGACCGACTGGAGAAGGTTCGCCCAGCCGTCGTTGTTGTCCTGCTTCTGTGTTTCATCTTCCCTTTCTTCACCGTCTGGCGCATCATTGTCGTCAGGTGTTTCCTGCTCTCGCATTTCCGTATTCTCTCCTGCAGGCTGTGGCGGCTGTTGCTTTTTCCGTGCCTGCTCCCTGTCATTCTGCGCTTTCCAGTCAAGATATTCCTGTTCATGGCCGGGGGCAATGACGGACGGCACGGCAGAAAAATTCTTGCCCCGGTCAACTGTTTTGGGCTTGGTAAAGGACATCGCATCGAATTTGAGAGGGATAAAACCTTTCCCCTGATTCAGGAAAGGGTTTTGCAGATTGCCCAGACTCCAGTCCGTTTCCCATGCCGGCTTTTCTTTCAATATGGGCATCTTTTTCGACAGGGTACCGTTGACCGACTGGATGTAGCCGCTTTCGTAAGTCTTGATGCGCCAGCTGTCCTTGCGTATATCCGACAGCGTGCTTCCGTTTCCGAACAGTCCCGTACTGACGCACTGATCGACGGTCAGCCCCTTTTTCTGCTGCTTTTTGTCAAGCACGGACTCAAGCCCGGAGAACACTACTTCCGCACCGGCTAACCTGACAAGAGCACCCCACGAGTACACGCCTCCGAGGGCCACCACGTCCGATGCGAAGCTCACGCCCTTTGCCGCGCCTTTCTCTGTCTTTGACGGCTTGTATATGGCTTCGCCCCGTTCCTCTATCTCACGCTGCAGCGGGGATTTCATCAGTTCCTGGGACAGTCCGAAAAGGCTGCCGGACGCCCCCTTGCGTATGATATAGTCGAAAGAGCCCTTGGGCATCTGGTCGCGAACCATGCGGTCAACCATCATCTGCTCGATGCGGTGGTCCACGTAGGCGAGTGCCAGATCCGTGCCGAGTTTGGAGGAAAGCTCGTCGTAACGCTTGCGTCCTACTTCTTCCACCACCGCATTGCGCCATTCCCCGGCAAGACGCTGGAGGTCGGCCACGAAATCCTTGTTGCCGAGGATGCTGTCCTTGCACATCCCCACATAGTCCTCAGCGGTCTTGGAGCATTCCTTCCCGGTGAGCCGGAGGTACTGCATGGTGTCGTCAGGACCCGGTATGCCTGCGGAGGAAGAGGACTGCGCGAGGGTGCGCATGATGCCGGCAAACGAATTGGAATAGTCTGCCACCTCTTTGGCCTGTGCCGCCTGAAGCACCGACTTCTCATGGTTCATGACCGGTATGAAATAGGTGTTGAAATAGCAGCCGAGGCAGTATTCCACCTCGGACAGCCTTTTTGTATTACGGGGTTGTGCCATTATGATATATTCAGTTGTTTCAATAAATTTTCTTTTGTCTGCTCGATGGCGTTGTGGTAAACCTCCATCTGTTTGGGATAATATTCCTCAAGCATCCGTTCCTTGTCTATCCGGTCAAGCAGGAACTGTATCGCACATTCACGCTCGATCTCCACAGCCGCCTCGCCGTCTTCCGAACCGTTGAACCAGGCTTTCGTCCACCACCGTATGCCCGACCTGTCAGGATAGACAGTCACCAGCCGCTGGATGTCGAAACTTCGCACGTCGATGTCAAGATCGGCAAGGGGGTCTATGATTCCGGCGGTGGCGACGGCTTCGTCATAGCTTTTTTTTTACTCGCTTCATCCATTGCCGACAGGAATATCCGGTGCCGAAGGGCGAGATAGTTCAGGAAATCACCGATAAGCAGGTTCTGCACCTTGGCGGCGATGGGCACAGACCGCTCCGTCAGTCCGAGCGGATTGGCCATCGACGGTATGGCGTCATAGAAACAGCTCCGTGCCGCCGACAGGGAGAAGATGTTACGCAGGGACTGTTCGGTCTTGTCGGGCACGGTGTAGAGTCCTCCCGCCACCTCCATCAGGTATTCGGGATAGAACCGTGCCATCAGGCCCTCTATCTCGTCCATGTTCTCGTCATAGTCCGTCGGGATGTCCATGTCGAGGGTCTCGAAATCCGGCATGCCGCCGTCCGTGTCCGACATCTTCATGTTCCCGAAAAGCATCTTCAGGAACTCCACGGGGTCTATCTCCGTACCGTCATATTTCACTTCCAGATGCAGGGTGCTTCCGCTGATTGAGAGGATGCTCCCGGCTTTGACACGCTTGCCGAAAGTCACCATAGCGTTGCGTATGCCGCCGTAGGTCACGTCGTACTTCCCGTAACGGGCCGTCTGGTAAAGGCCGTGTTCCCTGTCCGTGCCGATGGCGGTGACGATACCGTCGGCCACCGCACGCAGGACATAGCGGTCGGCGGCGAGGTCTATGCCGTGGTTGAAGCTGCCATCCTCCTGCTTTCCGTAGGCACGGGTCAGCACCACTTCTTCTTTCCTGTCATTGAACGGCATGCAGTAGCCGCTCTCTGACTGCAGGTTCATTTCCTGTGTATATTCCATATCCTTATTATATGTTTGCTTGTTGTCATGTTAAACCTGTCCGGAGATAGCTCATCTGTGCCGTCCTCCCTGCTGCATGTTGTCAGCCTGCGGATGTTCTTGCACCTGCGCGACCCGCGAGTTGTTGCCGATAAGCATCATGGCGAGCAGTGCGCCGCCGATCTTGCCGAGCCAGCCGAACCGTCCGAATATCATCAGGCCGGCGGCGAGAAGCCCTACGATGCTCAGTCCCGACACGTTGCCTTTCCCAATGTTGGAGAAGAAGTTGCCGAACATGTCTGCACCGTTGCCTCCGCATACGTTTTTCAGGAACTCGGAGATGCCCCCGAATGTGCTGTTGGCCTGCTGCACCGTACCGTTCAGGCCGGAGACGGACTCCTTCACGTCCCGCACGGCTTCCTGCACGCTGTCCACGGCATTGCCCGTGGTGTCCACCACCGCATCCACATTGTCCTTTCCTATCGCTATGTCGGCGACCGTCCTCACGACCGGCTTGTCATTGACAAGTGCCTCCCAGCCGAGATAGCCCACACCGGCACCGAGCGTGGCTGACTTCAATGCCGTCCCCGCGCCGACAAGCGTGCGCTGGGGATGGATGACGGCCCCTCCGAGGCTTCTTGTAGCCGGATTGTTGAAGACGTATTTGCCGCCTTTGAGTATTGTTGCCCATTTGCCCATATCTGTTGTATTTTAGTTCGTTATCGTATTGTTCGTATGAAAATAAGCCTCACATCGGAAACCTTTCCGGGGCGAGAAGTCCTTGAAACTGCATGACTTGAAAAGCATCGGCTTGTTGACGTACTGCGCAAGGTCCTTCGCATACTGCGAGGGTCTGGTCTTGTTGTCAAAATCCCGGTATGGCATCACATACGGCTTGATGCCAAGCTCCCGGCACCGCTCGATGCGGTACATATCCTGCTCCATCGTCGAGTTGAAGCCGACAAGGATGTAACACATGATTTTCCACGGCTTGATGTACCGCGTGACCTCCATGAGTTTTTGGGTCAGGTCTATCTGCGGCAAGTCCCATGCGATGTGTATGGACTTGTAGAGCCGGAGCCTGTTGAGCCAGTATGCCTGTTCCTCGTCCATGATGCGCACGTCAACGCCGTGGAGATTAACCTTTTGCCCTGCTTTCAGCAGGTAGTCGATGGCTAATCTCCACTCAGGGTTGGCGAAGAAATTGTTGTCAAGGACTTCGATATGCTGTCCTGCGGGATTCAGCTGCACGGGTTCCACCGGGTGTATGCCGCCTTCCTTGTCATGCACCAGGCAGAACGGGCATTTGCGGATGCACCCTCTGGAGAAGAACTGGATGGAATAGGCGTATTGCGGATAGAGGGAATAGTCCATCAGGGTCGATGCCTCGATTTCCGGGGCAAGACGGCTCTTTATGTCATATCCCGTTCCGCCTTTTATGACCTCGCAGTCCCAAGGTGTGTTGTCATCCGGCGAGAACGTGAATATCTTCGACTTGTAAATACGGTCATAGCCGCTCCCGAACATCGCGTCGGCCCATCCGACAATGTCGCCTTTCGACTTGTGCCAGGCCGCCAGCTTCATCAGCGCGAAATTGGGGAAATGGTGCCCGTCAACATCTGTCAGTCCTATCCTCATAAGCCTTGTTGCGTTTTATCGTTTTTATTCTTGTTCCCTTTCATTGTCCGTTCTTATTTACGGGGTCTTATCTTGCTGTTGCCGCGCCAGCGTTCAAAGGCTTCGTCCGTGATTTTCCACTTGTCTACGTCGTAGCTCTTCGCCCTGCAGTCTATCTCCCGCCACACATCGGACAGGGAGGTGTATTTGACCGCAAGCGTGAGCCTGCGCAGGTTGCGGTTCAGCAGACGGAGCTTCGGGCGTATGCCGAAAAGGATCTCTATGCGTTCCTTTTCCGTCATCTTCATGTCCGAGAGGCATACCAGCCTTATGTCGTTCACGATGTCGATGCCGCCGAGTATCAGTTCCCGGTATATGGTGCTTCGGCGTGGCGTGAGTGCCACGGCAAGCGCGTTTTCGGGTGACTTCTCCAGCTGCCGGCTCAGGCTTCCCATGTTCTCCGTCAGCTTGCCTATCTCGTGATAAAAACCGTATATCTGTGCCGCATAGCTGATTACCGAGCGGAACGAGTCGAGGTAGTCGTTGAACTGCCGCTGGAAATCGGTCGTGGCTTCCACTTCCTCCTTTGTCCATATATGCCCGGTGGTCTGCAGCAGCATCACCTTCTCCTGGGATTTGAGCTGTTTTTTCGCCTTGTCGGTGTACAGGACAATCATCCCGGACAATACAGGGTCAGTCTGCGCGTGCCCCTTGCAGATGCCAAGGATGAGTGCCAGTATTATCAGTATTGTCTTCATCATGCCTCCTCCTTACTCTATGGCCCTTGCAGCCCGTTTCCATCTGTCGAGGGCGTCACCGGCGATGGTGCCGATGTCCCTGTCCAGCATTCCTGCGGTGATGTTGTTCCACACGTCCGTGAGCGTGTAATAACGTATGCTCAGGTACAGCCTGTTGAGTTTCTTGGAGAATGAGCCGAGCTTGTCGGACAACGCCCAAAGCGTCTGCGAGCGTTCCGCGCCTGTGAGCATGTTCGTTCTTCCTCCCGTGGCGATGGCTTCCTTCAGCAGCGTATAGACGGAGATCAGCTCCGTTGCCGTCTCAAGGTAGAGGTTGTTCATCGACATAGTGGCGACTATGCCCTGCGGATTGGAGCCGATGGCTTTCTTGAGCTTGCCCAGTGTGATGAAGATGCGCACGCCGTCCTCGTACAGCGTGGCGGACGCTTTCAACGATGAGGCGAAGCCGGAGGCGGTCTGCAGGTAGCCGGAGTATTTCTTCTCCCATTCGTGTATCTTGGTGAACTCGGCGGCGATGGTGTTCTGCAGGGCGGCCGTCCGTGTCTGCGCGTCGGTCTGGTCTTTCACCTGCCCGTTGATTGCCTCGTTCCCTTCGGCGAGGGCGAGCCATTCCAGCGGGTTGGACACGACAAGCTGCGCCCTCGCCTGCAGGGAGGCAAGGACGGCAATGATGACTGTCAATATCTTAGCGGTTGGTAATCTCATATATTCCGTTTCTTTTGCGGCTCGCGCCCACACGTTCACGTATGAAGGGGATAAGGCTCGCACTCATATCCATGCCTGTCATGTCAAGGCGCGGAGTGGAACGGTCGCCGGAGTATATCTGTATGGTCTTCAGTCCGAATATCTGCTGGGAGAAACTGCTCTCTTCCCGGAAATCCACGATGCGGTAGAGTTCCATGAAGTCGCGGGTACGCCGGAACACGCCGTGCTCGTAGATGAACTGCTCGTCGGTGATGACGAACCTCATGCTCCTAAGATAGAGGAAGCGGTACACGAGGCAGACGGCGATCGCCAGTGACGCCCACAGGAGGACGTTGCCCATGAACATGCCGTCGATGCCTGCCACGGCAAGCCCGGCAAGGCAGACGACGGTGATGATAAGGTCGTTGGCGAGGTACTGCCTCGCACGGGGACGGAATACCATCGTCCCGAAACTGTATGTTGGCTGTGGCCGTGTTTTCATCTTCTCATCCCTCTTGTTTGCGTTTCCTCGTTCTCCATGGGCTTGTCGAGCAGCTGGTCGTTCCAGTCCTTGTACCGGCCGTCGCAGGGTTCATATCCGATTCCCCGGCTGTCGATGCCTAACCTGTCACATATATCCCTGAAGTCGAAAGGCTCCATCGGCAGTTCGTGACGCTTGAAGCCTTTGGTCAGGTCGGTGACGACAAGTTTTTCCTTGTCCTTCGTCAGGTGGGAGGTGAACACCCTCCCGTCTTTCTGTAGGGCGAAGTTGACGGCGAACATCCGTCCGGCACGGTCTCGGTCAAAGCAGAGGTGATGGATGGCTTCGGGTGTATGCTCTATCATCGACGAGAACTGTTTTTTGGTGGGTGAGCCGCCGGTTGACACATACACGGCATTGGCGAGGTCGTGGTAGCCCACATTTCCCGGTTCGTTCATCTTTATCTGATAATAGGCCATCGCATCGAACGCACTCTCGAACCAATAGACATCCTGTGCCGCCCCGATGGGACGGGTGAAGCCCATATCGCTACGGTTGTTTTCCAGACGCGCAATCCAAAGACCTTCCGCTGCATTGCTGCCTGCCGCCATGCCCTTGTAGGCGGTCTTGCCCTCGGCATTCGGCCTGCTGCGCTCCTCCAGTCCTACGATTTCCTTGCCCGGCCATGCGGCGAGTGACAAGGGGAACGAGAGGTTGGTGTATTTCTTGCCGTCACCCCGTTCTCTCGTAGCCAAAAAGAAATGGTCGGAGAAGGCCCGCTGGGTCTGGAGATTGATGCCCCTGTTCTGGAAGTAGGGATAGAACCGCTTTTGCGAGTCCCAGTCGCCGTTGACGAACGCCTGCGTCTCGTAATCGTAGATGTCGAAGGGGCGTGTCTCGCGCTGTCTCCCGAAGTCCCGTGGCGCACGTTCGGCCACGGGATGGTTCAGGAGGCGGTTGCAGACAAGGTTGACGAGCCTGTCGGTTGACATTCCCGGACGGTATTCGGCGAAAAGGTTCGGGTGCTCCTTGATGAAGCTGATGACATTGTAGTTTTTTATCTCAGGGGGCTGGAAGCAGCACAGGCCGTTGGCGGTCACTATGAACTTGTCGCCATGCACACGCTTCCCGTCGCTGCCGATACGGACGTAGGAGGGATAGCGCATGCCGTCCCTGCGGTTGAGCCGGTAGCCGGCGTCCACCAGCAAGTCCTGGATGTTCACCCTGCTCTTGAAATCGTCGTATGTTAGTTCTGACATGGCCGTTGGTTCGTGTTATTGTTAAAGGCCGTGCCCCATGCCGGGGACACGGTCGTCGGGAAGGTTCCTCATGGCGTCGAACTGACGCGCCGCCACATCTGCGGGGCTGTCCACTCCCGGCTTGAAATAGACGTGCGGCATGGGACCACGGTGTCCTTCCACATAGATGTCGGGCATGGGACGGGGACCACGGAGGAGGTCATGCGTCACCACGGCTCCGGCAAGCAGGGCGGCTGAGATTTTCGTACCGAGACCCACGGGATAGCGGTCTTTCATATCCACCTCCTTGAAGACCTTTGAAAAGAGCTTCATGCGGTGCAGGTCGTCCAGTGCCATGAATTTCTCGTACTGTTTCTGCGAGATCTCGTGGCTCACCACCTCGCCGTCGATGACGGCGGTCATACGGTATTTCGCCTCTCCCTCGCCCTGCACGGGTTCCACACGGATATCATCGACGGTGACTTCACGGCCGTGGCGTCCTTCGCGGAACCATCCCTTGTTCTCGTCTATGAGGCTCAGGTCGTTGCCGTCCATGACCACGCCGCCTTTGGGCAGGTTGTCACGGAGCGACGGCTCTCGCTCCACCTGATACTCCTGCGGATTCGTCTCCTGACGGTAATATTCGTCCTGTCGGGTAATCTGCCGGTCAAGGTCAGCCTGCACTTCGGGATGTAGTTTGATGTCTATCAGCTTGTCGCTGTTGAGTATGTCCATCGTGACGGCATCGGCAAAGTCCTCCTTGATGACTCCGTTGAGTGTCTCAAGGCGTTTGGCTATAGGCTGGTCTTTGATGGAGTTGGAGGTCAGCACAGCCACTTCTTCATCGGAGAGGTTGTACTGCAAGTCCGCTTCCAGTGCCGATGATTGTATGGTGACGGTCTTTTTCTCCGCATCCACCAATATGCCGTGGCTTGCCAGTACCTCCTGCCATTTCTCGTTGGAGAAATAGACATCCGAGGTGATGGCTTCCTTATACGGGATGGCGGGTGCGGTCGGTCTCTGCGTCTGCTTGACAGGGGTTATCACCGTCTGTAGTTCGGCAAGCACATCTTTCCCCGCCACGGGTGCGGTGTTGTAGCCCTTGTAATAGAAGCCGTAGCCGCCGGATTGCAACTCTCCGGGCTTCATGCGCCCGTCGGGACGGTTCGGCACCATAGGTGCGCCGGGATAATAGAGTTGGCCTCCGATGCGACGCAAGTGGAATCCCTCCTGCATCCTCGGAGTCCATCCCAAAAACGACCAGCCCATCATGTGATGCGGCGGTACGGGAAAGCGGCGGTACGGTGCAATCCTGCCATATTCGCCCACGCCGACGCGGTAGCCGTGCAAGCCCATCGCCACACGACCGTTGGCGTTGCGGGCATGGACAAAATCTTTCGGCATGTCGAAGTCTGCGGCGACAATGCTCGCAAATGTGTTGTATGCCTTGCGGTTGGCGGTGTTGGTACCCCAGTCGGTGAGGGCTTTCAGCTGTTTCTCTGTGATGGGATAGTTCAGCAACGGGGAATCATGCCCCTGCACGAGCAAGGCGAAACCGTTGCTGCTTGCGGCCACATGAGCCTGCATCCCGTTCCGGAGCAGGATGTCCTGCAGTTCGGGCGTCAGCTCAAGGGGGCGCGGATTGGTGTTTGTCCTTATAGGCATGATGTTGTCTTGTTTATGCGTTTCCGTTTTCCATCGCCTCGTCGAGCAGGGCGTTCCTCATTTCCATGAAGGCGGCCGCCGATTCCTCAAGGTTCGGGTCAAGCCCCTTGCGGTGGCAGTACCATTCGTATTCCTGCGACAGCTCGCGCGAGTGGTGGCTGATATATTCTTTCCAGCCGTATTCGCCGGACTGCACTTTCTCGATGAGTTTCTCTTCGGGTTCGTATTTCATTTTGCCTGCGGTTTAGTGTTTGAGGGTCATGTTGTTGCGCTTGCGCATCTCTTCCCACAGTTCCTCGGTGTAGGATGCTTCGGGAACATAGTCGAGGTTGCCATCGTTGTCGGCGACCCAGCAGCCGTTCAGTCCGAAGTTGTATCTGCCGAAGCCCTGCCGCTGTTCCTCGCGCCATTTCTTCTCGTCGCCATGCGTGAGGCGCACGCCTGTCTTTTCATTGAGGTCGATGCCGATGGTGTAGAGGTTGTCGCCGTCCATGACGGTGACGGGCAGTCCTTTCTGCAGGCAGGTAAGCTCGGCATTGGTGAGCTTCATCTCGTTGGCGGCATATTCGAGGTTGCGGCCGATGACGGGTGTGGGAACGTAGATGATCTGGTTGGTGCCCTGGTCTATCTGGTGGAAAGCCTGTATCTCTTTCCCCTCGGGCGTGGTGACGGGGGCGATGACGGGACGGTGTTCAAGGAGTGCCTTGCGCTCTTCTTCCGTGAAACGGTCAAGGCGTCCGGCTTTGAGCTGCGGGTAGAACACCACATCCACGCTGCTGTCATCCATGCGGATGAACGCGAAGCGGGTGCGGGCATGGATTTCCTCTCCGCTTTCGCCGGTGACATGGATGGGAAGCACCGGGGAACGGCGGCCGTCGAGAATGTCCTCTATCGCCTTCTGTGGCAGGTCTTCAAGCATCTCCTGTGTCAGACCGAATCTTCCGAGTATGCCGTATGGCAGTTCCTCGCTTTGAAATCTCTGAATCTTCATTTTTATAATTTTTATGGGTTGTCGTTTCCGCAAAATTATATGCGCTGTTCCGATTCTGAGGTATTTATAAGTATGATTGTATTGTGGTTTATGCTTATTTAATATAAGACGCTACAATCATACTTGCTTTCATACTCTGACAACATAAAAATGAGTATTACAGGATTTTAGAGTATGATATTTGTTACAACTGAATATGCAATGTAATATGATATTGTTTTATATAGGTTTATTACCTTTGCACCATGTTAAGGATATTATTGATTACAGCGGGACTGTGCTGCAGCATGACAGCGTTGGCACAGTTTCATACGGTAACGCCCCACACGGCACGTTATAGAATCGAGCGTGTCGAACAGGGGACGGCAGGGAAAACAAAAGAAGTGACGGAAAAGGCGGTGGTGGAAGAGACATCGACTGATACCGCTTCCATGCGGAAACAGTGGATAGACAGCTACCTGAGCGTGTCCTATCCGCTGAAGGAGATTTATGTCACTTCGCCTTTCGGTGTGCGTACAGACCCTTTCACGAAAAAACGCAAGAGGCACAACGGTCTGGACTTGAGGGCTGACCGCTGCGAGACCTACGCCATGATGCACGGCATCGTGGTGAAGGCGGGACAGGACAGGGTGTCCGGGAAATATGTCACCGTGCGACACGGTGATTTCTCGGTCAGCTATTGCCATTTGTCGGAATGGCGAGTGAAGAAGGGTGACTGCGTGAGGCCGGGGGATGTGGTGGGTATAAGCGGTAGCACAGGCCGCTCGACCGGTCCGCATCTGCACCTGACTGTCCGGCTGGGGCGGAGGCACATCAACCCGGTAGTATTGCTTCAGTTTATCGACGAGACACGACGGCGGGCGTTGGAAAAGCTCTCCGATTACAGCCTTTGACACGCTGCTTATTACCTCAAAAACGCTTTTTTGCCGATTTCCGGCAGTTTTCCTTTGAAAAATTTGCAGGATTGAAATAAAAGCAGTACCTTTGCAGCAACAAATCCCGCCCGCTTCCCGTAAGATTAGCGTACCCAGCGGGACATTTTTATTTTATGGGAGTAAGATATACACATCAAGCCATAACAACAGAGGAACAAATAGACACTCTAAAACAGAGAGGTTTACTTATAGATGATGTCAGTCATGCACAAAAGACTTTGGACACCATCAGCTATTTTCGTCTTGCCGGATATTGGAGACATCTGGAGGCAGACCGCTCCACACATCGGTTCAAGAAAGGAAGTAAATTTACCGACATTACCGATGCGTATTATTTCGATAAACAGTTAAGGGCATTGTTGTTCTCCGCTATACAGACTATAGAGGTTGTTGTACGCACAAAGATAATCAAGCATTTTGCCCACACCTATGGCGCATTTTGGTTCATGAATGAAGAATGTGCAACCAACAGTTCCCGCTTCGCTGCAAACTTAGCCATAGTGGGAAAAGAGGTGGCTCGTTCTCATGACGATTTTATCAAAGAACATTTCCGAAAGTATAGCGAACCGGAACTGCCTCCTGTATGGAAAACCTTGGAGGTCGTGTCAATGGGTACGTTGTCAAAGCTCTATTCCAATTTTTCAGATGCCACAGCCAAACATGGTATAGCACGAGAATTTGGGTTGAACCATCACAAGTTCCTCAGAAGCTGGTTGGAGTGCCTTGCCGTTATCCGTAATTGCTGTGCGCACCACTCAAGATTGTTCAATAGGGTCTTCCCGATAAAGCCGCAGATGCCGGTACGGTTGTCAGGCGTTTGGATAACTGACTTCTCATTTAGAGAACAGACCCTTTATCCTCAGCTATGCTATCTTGTTTATTGGCTCAACTCCATTTCGGCCGATAATACTTTTGTCAAAGATTTCAAGCATCTGTTGAACGAACATCCGACTGTTAACACGAGGTTAATGGGCTTTCCTGCCGGTTGGGAAAACGAGCCGCTTTGGAAGTAAGGCAATCGACTCAAATAAGTTTTATTGCTGATTCCAAACCAATTCTCTTGAAGAAAGTTGCCTGATTAAAATAAAAGCAGTACCTTTGCATTGACAATTTCCGCCACGCCTCTTTTCAATGCGTACCAGGGCGGAACTTTTGCTTTTACTCCCTGATTATTCGTCATCTGTGAGATTACTTTCGGTCGGAAAAATTTGCAATAATTCCGACCTAAATTCAGTTAAAATCATTGTTACTGGCTCATCCTAATGTTGATGTTGCCGCTATGAGCGTCTCTCAAATAAACTCTTACTGCTCTCCCAATTTCAATGGTTAATCCGTAGATTAAAAAGTAATAATATGACTTTTGTCCTGAATCGGCATTATTAATCAAGTCTTCCGCATAGAATATAGAAATGGTATATCTTCTAACTATAAACAGAGGCTGTCAGTCAAGACAGCCTCTGTTTTGTAACATCTTATATATGGAGAATAGCGTTACTCTTCTTCATAAAAAGATACAGGTCTATTGAACGATGGCATAAATTCAAAATATAATACTTCGATAGAATCCCCAATTTTTTCTATATTTCCTACTTTTATTAACGAATTACCTGTATAAGTTTTTTCTCCTACGTTAAATTCATACAGATAATTATTAGAAGTCCATCTGTGAACCCATGATGACTCGTTAGCTGTTATCGTAGCCTTACATCTGGTCCCTTGATGTTTCAGTATAGAAGTTAAAATTGGTGTTAATAAAGCATATATTATGATGCACAGACAAAAGTAAAAATAGACTTTCCCTATTGTTATTTTTATAGGGAAAGTCTTTGAATGTGCGTCTTTTTTACCGCCTCTTTTTCCCATTATTATTAGTTTTAGCATCAATAACTCCCGCTGTACCAATTTCAGTTATTGTACCTGGGGTATTTCTAACTGCTTTAGCTGCACTTTTTTGCGCAGATTGAATTTTTGCAGCTGCATTTCTTGCAGTCTTTGTACTTACAGGTAATTTCTTAACCGATTTTGTTATTGCATTTTTACTTTGCACCATTTTGTTAGACATTCTGTTAAGGGTCTTGTTTCCAATTTTATTAGTCAACTTAGCTCCACCTTTAGCTATTGATCCTGCCGCAAGGTTTACAGCAGTCCCTTTAACAATCTCTGCAGCTCCTTTATCATGATTGTCCACAGTGCTTTGTGCTACAGCTGCACCGATTTTAACGGCAATCCGCACTCCTGTACTTGCACCACTTGTAATAAAACCTTCTCCTGCTGCAATACCAACTTTTTTCCAGCTGATGTTTGTTATACGTTCGCCTTGAATTGCGTTACTTATCATTTGTGTACCAATCTCTACACCTCCAGACACGATTGCCCCTATCACATTATCGACTCCAAATATTTCCCCATCTGGATCTTTAAATCGAATAGGATTATCACCACAATATGCGTATGTAGAAATATTAACATCATCTTCTTCTCTGGGATCCGTGCTCATCCAAAGGCTCAATCTCGGTTCATAGTACCTTGCCCCATAGTAGTACATACCCGTCTCCTCGTCAAATTCCTTTGCATTGAAGAGATAAGGCGTGTTCCATACATTGTTGCGTTCCTCTATGAACACCTCGCCGAAAGGCACATACTCGATGTGCTGCACTACCTCACCGTCAAGGTTGGTGATGAAGCTGGAGCTTCCGAGGTGGTCGGGATGGTAGAAGAACTGCAGGTTCTCGTAGTTGTCGGGGTCTTTGAACGACCGAGCAACTGCGCGTGCCTGAGCCTTCCGAGCCTGCGCCATTGCCGCCTCCATAGAACCGTCGTTGCAGCAGAAGCCCTCGCCGTCAGCGTAGTTGTCGTTGTCAGTACCGTTGTAAGGCACATCAAAGGTCTTGTAGTTGTCCTTGATGACCTGCTGCTGTGCGGCATACTTCGCCTTGTAGTCCACGGAGAGACCGTCAGTGTTCGCACCTGCATACTCTATGCGGCGCGGGTCTGAGCCGTAGGAGGCGAAATCGCCGACCTTCGACACGATGCGCTGTGAGCCTGCGTAGATATGCTTGGTGTAGCGGCCGCCCTGGTTCGCCACGATGTACGGGCTGACATAGAGCGAGAACTTCGCCGTATTGGTGGAGCCGCCGGAGAATACTCCGTTGACATACACTTGGTCGCTCTCGCCGGAAGTCTTGACCGTGCGCTCGCCGTCGGCATCATACCAGTAGTTGGACACGAAGCCGTTGTCGTCCACGGCAAGCAGACGGTTCTCCTCGTCCCAGATGAGCTTGCGCTCGCCCGTGCCGGTCTCGTTATGTCCATCGTTCATCAGACGTCCGGTGTTCACATATATAAGATTTCCGTTCTTGTCGTATGTGTAAACGTGGTTGTTCTCCACATTGTTCTCTCCCGGAGTCTCCTCGGTACGATAATTTACATCTTTAACACTTGCGAGTTGGAACTTCTTACCGGCTTCTGTGCCGTAGGTGTAGGTGAGGTCATATCCGACATTGAGCGTGCCGTTGAACTGCACGTTGTCCTGGGTCAGATGCTGGCTCTTGGAAGTGATGCGGTGCATATTGTCGTAGCCCATTGCGAGGGTGTAGGATGCGGACTTGCTGTCTGCTCCGGTGTATGTACCTGTCGCGGTGGCGAGACGATAAAGACCGTCATAAGTGTAAGTATGCGACATCTTGCCGCCGGCATTGCCGTTAGAAGGAAGTGAGGCATTAGTCGCCACCGAGAGGACATTGCTTACAGCGTCGAAGGTGTAGTCGTTGTCCATGATGGCCGTGTTGCCGCTGTTCACTGCGAGGTTGCTCAGGCGACGGCGGTTGTCGTAGGTGTAGAACGTCTCCATTAAACACTTTTTGTAAGTTCACTCATCCATCTTATTCATATACAGAATATCTCCTTGGCAAATAGAGTCAGCACAACTATAAGGTATGAATAATTGAGATGGAATAGAATCAAGTATTTCAAATTCAGTAGTATTCTTAGTCTCTTTATTAAATAATATTATTTTATGGGATGAAACACCTACTGAATAATTATTATCTAACCCAATATATTCTCCATATAATTTTTTATTGTAGAACAACATAATAGAACCATTCGCTCTTTGAGAGTCAAGTTCTTGCCCTGAAAAGATGTATCTTTCCAATACATCAAAGTTTTTTTTCTTGACTTTCAATACGCCTAAATATCTGAAATTATAGTCATTTTTTAATGTGTCATTTCTAATTTTTAATGATAAAATAACATCTTTTGACTGATAATCTAAACATATTGTCTCAACCTTCACAATTAAATCGTCTATGTTTTGATTTGATATTGACTTAATGGGTTGGTTGTCATTTACACAACCCGACATCAGGAATGTCGATGTGGCAAATATAGCGATTGCTACACCATTCAAAATAGGTTTATTACGCATAGCTTTAAGATTTGTAGAAAAGAGAGGAGGGATTCCTCCTCTCTTTTCAATATTAATTTCGAGGTTTAGACTCATTTACCATTGTTTCTACATCTTTTTGATAGTTTTTAACGCCACCACCATTAAAATGATTTGTAGCACTTCCCCAACCTTGGAACTCATACGAAAGTTCGCCAGTCTTGTTATCATATTTAATTCCACCTTTGAAGCCTTTTGTTGCAAGGATTCGGATTCCATAATATAAAGAATTAGACACATTCATTTTATCTGTTTTCTTCATACCATAAGACCCTTTTAGTTTACCATCACCCCAATCGCCTGGATTATTAGAGGTCATTATATCAGGACTTGTTAGGGCGGCATGACTTTCCTGAATACAAATTGCTTTAATTAAAGTTGGATCCAAATCAGGGATTTGTGTAACTGCTTCAGTTGGAATTTCCTTTCCTCCTTCTGCAAACAGTTTAAGAACGCCATGATTCTTGGATTGATTGAAGTAACCTGTGCGGGCAGCTATCAGATAGTCATTTTCCTGATATCTTTCTCCAGATACATTCTCATGAGTAGAAGGACGAGTTTGTATAATCTTAGGCATTGGAACTTCTTTCCATCCACGATTGCTTTTGGTAGGATCAAAATATGATTTCGAGGTTTGTATATAGGTTTTATATACATTGTCATTTTTTATCCTATGAACCTCTACGCCGCCGAGATTTACATATACGATATCAGCCCCATTGGGGTCTGAAATATTCAAAGGATTATTCAACGTATAGCAGTAAGTTGATATACTGGGATACCTATCTTGCATTGGATCCGCTGACATCCAAAGGCTCAACCTTGGCTCATAGTACCTTGCCCCATAGTAGTACATACCCGTCTCCTCATCAAATTCCTTTGCGTTGAAGAGATAAGGCGTGTTCCATACACTGTTGCGCTCCTCTATGAACACCTCTCCGAACGGCACATACTCGATGTGCTGCACGACCTCGCCTTCAAGGTTGGTGATGAAACTGGAGCTTCCGAGGTGGTCGGGATGGTAGAAGAACTGCAGGTTCTCGTAGTTGTCCGGGTCTTTGAAAGACCTTGCAACCGCGCGTGCCTGCGCTTTCGTCCGAGCCATCGCCGCCTCCATGGAGCCGTCGTTGCAGCAGAAGCCTTCGCCGTCAGCGTAGTTGTCGTTGTCAGTACCGTTGTAGGGAACATCGAAGGTCTTGTAGTTGTCCTTGATGACCTGCTGCTGTGCCGCATACTTCGCCTTGTAGTCCACGGAGAGGCCGTCGGTATTAGCACCGGCATACTCTATGCGGCGCGGGTCTGAGCCGTAGGAGGCGAAATCGCCTATCTTCGACACAATGCGCTGACTGCCTGCGTAGATATGCTTGGTGTAACGGCCGCCCTGGTTGGCTACGAGGTACGGGCTGACATAGAGCGAGAACTTCGCCGTGTTGGTGGAGCCGCCGGAGAACACTCCGTTGACATACACCTGGTCGCTCTCGCCGGAAGTCTTAACCGTGCGCTCGCCGTCGGCATCGTACCAGTAGTTGGACACGAAACCGTTGTCGTCCACTGCAAGCAGACGGTTCTCCTCATCCCAGATGAGCTTGCGCTCGCCCGTGCCGGTCTCGTTATGTCCATCGTTCATCAAGCGTCCGGTATTCACATATATAAGATTTCCGTTCTTATCATACAAATATACGTGATTATTTTCGATATTATTGTCTCCCGGAGTATTTTCCGTGCGATAATTCACGTCTTTAACACTTGCGAGCTGGAACTTCTTTCCGTCTTCCGTGCCGTAGGTGTATGTCAGGTCATATCCGACATTGAGCATGCCGTTGAACTGCACGTTGTCCTGAGTCAGGTGCTGGCTCTTGGAAGTGATGCGGTGCATGTTGTCGTAGCCCATGGCGAGGGTGTACGAAGCGGACTTGCTGTCTGCTCCGGTGTACGTACCTGTTGCCGAAACAAGGCGGTACAGCCCATCGTATGTATAGGCGTGCGACATCTTGCCGCCGGCATTACCGCTGGCAGGAAGCGAGGCGTTGTTCGCCACCGAGAGGACATTGCTTACAGCGTCGAAGGTGTAGTCGTTGTCCATGATGGCCGTATTGCCGCTGTTCACCGCAAGGTTGCTCAGGCGACGGCGGTTGTCGTAGGTGTAGAACGTCTCCGCGCCGTTGCAATACTTCAGGTAGCTGCGCTGCTCGAACTTGTCGTAGCCTAACTTGGTGATGTAGTCGTAACCGTAGGACTTCTCACCGCGGACCTTTTCAAGCAGGCCGCCGAGGTTGTAGGAGTAAGTTACCTTCTCCTCGTCGGGATAAATCATCTCAAGGAGGCGGTTGTGGCTGTCGTAAGTCCACTGGGTGACATAGGTGGCAATCGCCTGGTTGGGCACGATAAGTGTGCGGCGTGTCTTCGTCACCTCGCCCATCTTGCCGTAGAAGTATTCGATGGCACCCGTTCCGTCCTCGCGCATCATCAGTCGGCCGATGCGGTTGTGCGAGGCGTTGCGTCCGCCGTAGTAATACTTCACGTTGTTTTCCGGATGGTCGGGATAGCTGATACCCGTCAGACGGTGGTAGTCGTAGGTATAGGTAATCATCTTGCCTTCCTCCGCCATGTTCGCCGTCTGCTTGGTGAGCACGTTGCCGAGCGGGTCGTAGGTAAACGATGTCTTTCCGCTTGCAGGGTGATTGACCTCCGTGCGGCGGTCGCCCATGTCGTAAACGGATGTCGTCACGTTGCCCTCGGTATCCGTCACCCTCACGAGACGCTGGATGCCGTCATATTCAAAGGTGGTGGTAATCTCGCCGTCCGGCCCGCTGTGCTGGATGGACTTGAGCGTCTTTCCGCAGCAATGCGTCAGCCTGCCGTTCCGTAAGCTGCACACCTTTACGGTACGGCTCTCCCGGCTGCACCACATGACCGTAACCGATGGTCGGCCAGTGCCTCGGACGGTGAAGGGTCTCGTAATGCTTGATGATCAGCACGGCACGCTCAAACGGCGGCAGTTCCATCAACCGCCGCACTGTCGGCGTGGAGGCATCTGCGCCTATGCAGACACAGACGGACAGGACGAAGAGCAGTGTTCTGAGTTTATTTCGCATGGGCTCTCCGCTGTATTTCCGCTATCATCGTCTTCACCTCGATTCCAACACGCAGGAAGTTCTTGTACAGCACACGCTCCCTTTCTTCTTTAGACGGGAAGGTGTAGAACTTGGGCAGTTCCATATACCCGGCTTCCTCCTTGGCTATCTCCGCCATATCGAAATCGGTCTTGCAGAAGAACTTGGTGGTCTGGAACTCTTCCGACTCCTGTATGTTCATGCTGTCGCCGCGCCCGGTCTTGGTCTTGACGAAATCACGCGCCGTCTGTCCGCATATCCAGCCTGTCGGCATATCGGATATTTTGCTTGCCGGCACAAGGCTGTCCATATTCTCGTTCAGGTTGATACTCGTCTTGTCGCGGTCTATGGTGACACCTTTCTTGAGCTGTACCACCTTGCCGAAGATGTCGTTGGAGAGCCATTCCAAGGTCTCCTTGCTTCTTGCCGAACCGCTTACCACATTGCCTACGGTCGTGATGATTTTCTGCATGCCCACCTTCCCGTAGTCAGCCTCTAACTGCGGCAGTTCCTGAAAGCCGAGCGTCACGCTCACCTTGTTGCTTCGGGCAGTGCCTATCAGTCGGTCTATCTTATGAAAATACAGGGTCGGCAGCTCGTCCACGATGATGCTTACAGGAATATTTTTCCCCTGCCCGGTATTCACGCGTGTGACAAGGCGGTTCAGTATAAGGGCGTTCAGCGCACCGATGATGCTCTCCATTTCGGGGTCGTTGGCGATAAGCAGATACGACGGGTTCTTCGGGTCGCTGACCTTCAGGTCGAAGTCATCGCCGTCACGATGGAATATCCAGTACGATTCCTTGGTGGCAAGGCGCGAGGTATAGACACGGAGCGTACCTATCATACCCTCCAGCTGCTCCATCGCCTTGTTCTGCAAAGCGGTCTGGAACGGGCCGAGCAGCGGCGCGACTTCGTTGTCGGTCTGCAGCACATCGAAGATGGTCTGATAGCTCTGGTTCAGGAACGAGAGGATATGCGGCATGTCGCTGTACTTGCCGAGCCAGTAGGCAGGTTCAGTCACCGGGCCGTCCTTGTATTCGCGCACGATGCCTGTCGGCTTCCATATCCTCGTCACCGGGTCTTGCACCTTGTCGGCATAGAGCTGTCTGCCGGAGGCATCATACGGCTCTTTCTCATAGTTCACGAAGAAATAGATACAGGCGGCGAGGAAGTTCACTGCCGAGGTCTGGAAGAACTGGTCGGAACCGCCGCCTCCCTCTTTCTTGCCTTTCTGCAGGGATTCCAGCAGGGTCTCTGCGGTCTCGCTGGCTGCGGCAAGGTTCGGGATGTATTTCGCCTGTATCGGGTTCACGCGCCGGCTGTATTCCACATCGACAAAATTGATGATGTTAAATTGACAATTTGGCGGTGTCTTGCCTAATCGTCTGTTTTTCAGATAATGGTAGTATAGCTTGGTGGCTAAGGTAGGGAACTTGTAATCATATACAACCATAGCGAAGCCTTTGGCGGAGTGCTGCCGGATGAACGGCTCGATGATGCTGAATGTCTTACCCGAACCGGGCGTGCCTACGACCCAGGTGCCTCGGAAAGGATTGGACACCGACACGCACCCCCGGCGGAATTTCCCCTTGTAATAGAAACGCATGGGGATGTTCACCGAATATTTGTTCTCCACCGCTTCTGTGGCCTGCTCGAAGCTCTCGTTCTCGAAGTTGAAGCGGTCTTTAAGCAGCCCTTCCTTCAGGAACTTCGAGATGTTGTCGAGGGCAATGTGGATAAGCACGGCACCGACAACGGACAGTATCATATAGAGCCAGATGTTGACCTTCAGCGTGTGGATGCGCGGCATTATGGAGAAGCCGAAGAGCCACACGGACAGTATGACCAGCCCGACACCGCCGAGCAACGGGTAGAGCACCTGCTTCCGGGCATCCATCTCAAGGTGCTTCTTGTTGCGCGTACCCACACAGGTGATGCAGATGAGCAGGAAAGTTGTAACCTTCGCATATATCAGGTTGCCGTCATGGTAGATAAACCATGTCTTGATTCTGTCATGGATGTCCACGAGCACGCCGTTCCAGTGGTCGAGGGTCTCCGGATCTACGGCATACTCGAAAAATTCAAGCAGCAGCGACACATAGACCGCCGCACGGAATATCTTGTAAAGTCCCTGTATCTCTTTTGTTTCTTCCATAGGTCACTCTGTTGTCTGTTCCTGTGTCTGTTCTTCTGCCTCCTCTGCTCCAAACCTGTACCAGCGGTCGTTGACCTTGACCGCTTCCATGCCGAGGTATGCTCCTTTTTCCTGCAGGGCTGCATCTATACGCTCGACGCTTACCGGGCCGATACCGCTGATACCTTGCAGGTAATCCCTGTCAAGACAGGCCAGCTCACCGATGCACGTGACGCCCTGGTCTTCCAGAATAAACTTGACTGACGGCGGAATATTCAGAACCGTCACCGGCTCCGAGAGATTGCTTGCCTCTTCCGCCTGTGTTTGCCCCGTGTCGATGTCCAGCCCGGCCTTGATTCTCTTCAGCGAGTCAATCCGGATTTCAAGCTGCGCTATCGTTTCCATTCTCTGACGGATGGTTTTCTTGATTTCGTTTGCCTCGTTGATGAGTTTTCCTTTGATGGTCAGCATCCTTTTCCGGGTCGATTTCATTGACCGGTTCCCGGATTCAAGACAATCCTGTTCATATTTGAGTCCTTTGACAAGTTTGTCCAGCTCTATGGCATGTTTTTTCAGGACGGCGTTCCTCTCATTGTCGGATGCCATGTCGCTGATGATGCCGTCGAAGCGGCTGATAAGGGAATCCACGGTGTCTTTCCGCGATTGCAGGAAGTCGCCGACCTGCTGCAGCTCCTGACGGTGGGATTCCATCTTCACGGAGTTGAAGGTTTGTATCAGCACCAGTATCATCAGCACGATGCCGAAAAGGATGTTTACGGTAGTCATATTGTTCTTCATTTTAATCATTCAATGTTACAATGGGTCTTATTTTATGTGTCTGGAGCTTGGGCGTCTCCTGCACGGCACCGCTGCCGAGAGAGTAGAGCCAGGCTTTCGAGGTCTCCTGTCCGGCTACCTCAGTGGATGTCCAGTACCATACCTCGTCCGCCTCGTCGGGCAACGGGTCGCCGCCGCATTTCCCGATGACGCTGTTGATATACGACTTGGCTACATACAGCAGGCGCATCTGCGCCACCGAGGGGATATAGGCACTCTGTCCGTAACGCCACATCGCAAATACGGCATTGGCCGCCGGAGAGCCACAGCCGCTGTTGGCATACATCCCGTAGGTGTTGGCGTTGCCGTCATGCGCGTACAGGTCGGCGGATGTACCCTGTGCCACGCCCACGCTGTCGGCAAAGGCTTCATCGGGAAGGTCACGGAGGTACACGGCATATCCGTTCCCTTCCATCTTTTCATCATTGTGGAGATGGAACACCACGGCTATAGGCTCCTTGCCCTGACGGTCACACTCCTCCAAGGCCATGACACGGCCGTCGGTGCAGAGTACATGCCCGACTTTCATAGAGGTGTCGGGAAACTCGTGATGCCCGTCGCATGACGCGAGAGCCACTGTCAGCGCAAGGGCGAACAGACCGAAGTAGTTGCACTTCAGCATTTTCCATGTCCTGCGCCATTTCACCTTCAGTCCCTTGCTTCTGGAACGTATATCCGTCTGTCTGCGGGCGTTGACACGGTTGATAATCTTGTTCATACGGTTCAGTATTTTCACATAATTGGTTTTCATGACTTCTTATTTTACAGGTAGTTTCACGCCTAACACGATGCCTGTGCGGAACAGGTCTTTCCCCTTTATCATCAGGTCTGACTTCACCTGCCAGTACAGCTGCCAGCCGCCGCGCAGACGGTAATTGTGCTCGTAGCCGGCATGTATGCCTCCCAGCACCTTGTGGGTGTCCGAACCCAGCGAGCCTCCGAAACGGAAGCTGCCGTAATGGTTGCGTCCTCTGACCACGCACGGCTTATAGGCGGCACCGATGCTCCACGAGCGGTAGTTCTTCCAGAACGAGTCCGGGCATACATGGCCGCAGGTGGCGCATTCGTCCCACTTGAGGTAGCCGTTGGCAAAAAACTCCCATGCGTTGTGGTAGGCGTTCTCACGCTCATAGCTGATCGTGGCGTCAAGTCCGTTCTCATACAGGAGGCCGATACCAAAGGACACACGCCCGTCTCGGTCTCCGGCAAACGCTGTGGATGACATGGCAATCACAGCGGCAAGAATCATCAGTATCTTCTTCATGGCTTATTCCTCCGTCAGTAATGCGTTGCTGAATCCGTCGGCCGACAGCACGTCCTCATAGTCTATGTTCAGGGATATGGTGCGTCCGGAAATCTGCTTCTCCGTCAGCTCCACCGTCAGCACCTTGTCATTGGGAAAGGTCAGTTTCTTCACCACAATCACGTTGCGGTAGCCGTGCAGGAACGACCGGGTCTGCTCCAGTATCAGCTCCGGCTTCAGCTCCACGACCTGCGAGTTCGTGGCTTTCGACACCTTTTTGTCGGAAAGTTTGAGACGTACCTCGTCGATGTCGAAGCGTATGTTGGTGCGGTTCTCCACGGAGAAGTCAAGGAAGAAGTAGTCCCCGGCGGAATAGATGTTGTTCAGCCTCATGTTCATGCGGTGCTTCTTGCTGCCCACGTTGCGGAACCGCGCGGGTGACGTCCATATCTGACGCGCATAACGGTACATATCCTCCGTGGACATCGACACGGCAGGATTGTGGTAGGCGGTACGCTCCGACAGCTCCACCTCCTTGCTGGTGACGGCCTCCGTCAGCCGTGTAGTATATTGCAGGGCGTACTGGGTGCGGTAGCGTTCCGTGACGATGGTGACAATGGCAAGCACCTCGCCGTCCTCATGCCCGGCCTCCTTCGGCTTCAGGCGGACGGTGTTGTTGATGGGCTGGTCGCCGGCCACCAGGTCTGTGGATATGTCCACAAAGCGTATCGGCTCGGAGGCGGTGATGACGGTCGTCACCTGTTCGTTGACGGTAAGCTGCTCCATTTCCCGGCAGGTGGTCTGCGCCTGGACGGAGTGGAATGCGGCAGTAAGCATGACGGCCGCAAGAATCTTTTTAAGCGTTGTTCTCATTGTTGATATTGTTGTTTTCGTTTTCTGTTTCCGTGAGTTTCTCTGCTTTTATCCTATCCCCGGCTATCCGGCAGTAAGCGGCATCGGTCTCGAAACCGATATAGTGCCGTCCGCTTCGGATGGCGGCTATAGCTGTAGTTCCTGACCCCATGCAGTTGTCAAGCACCACGTCCCCCTCGTCGGTGTATGTCCTTATCAGGTACTCCACAAGAGCGACGGGCTTCTGCGTGGGATGATAAAAGGCACCGGTCTTGTGTTCCTTCGCTATCTGTATGACGGAAGTCGGATATTTGTCATCGGCAATACGCACGTCGGTCATCCTCATGCTGCCATAGCACCGGTTGGTGAATGTCTGGCTGGTGCGCCGTCCGTGGTTGCGTTGCGATTTGTCGCAGGGTATCATCTGCGGATGGTACACGGGCAGGTGCTCGTAAAACACAAGGATGTCCTCATGCTTCCTTAGCGGCATACGGTTGGCGTTCAGATGACCGCTGGCCCTGTCCTTGTACCAGACAAGGTTGTATCGCCACAATCGGGGCTGGGACATGAGCAGTCTGGCCGTGAACATTCCCTGCCCGAACAGGATGACGGGACTGTCCGGCTTGATGATGCGCCGGTACTGCGCCCACAAGGGCTCAAGCGGTATCGGCCTGTCCCAACGGGCTTCCCGGTTCCTGCGGTTCAGTATGCCGTATGGCAGGTCGCACACGACAGCATCGACGCTCCTGTCGGCAATCCTTTTCATCCCTTCCAGGCAGTCCTCGTTGTATATTTCGTCAATGCGTATCATCGTCCTACCTGCTTTTATTGTTTTCCCTGCTGTTTACCAGATAGACGAATGTGCCGTACTTGAGCTTCGCCTTGTTCTTGCGTATAGCTTTCGCTATGGCGCCGGTAGTCTGCTGGTAGGCGTTTTGTATGGCCTGCATGCCCCACTGCGCCACATTGTTGCCGTAACTGCCGTTGTTGATGCTCATGTTGCTGCTCATAGCCCCAGACGCGATATCCTTGGTGGTCTCACGGAAAGAGGAATTGGGCACATAAAGCCCTTCCATGCCGTCAGTGTCGTAGAGGGTCAGGCTCACTTTCAGGAGTTCGTCATCCACCATCAGGCTCTTGACGGTGCCCTTCACGCGCTGCTGCCCGAATCCGCTCATGGTGGCGTACATGTACGAGCCTTTTGCGAGGATGACACCGTTTATCTCCACTTCATCGAGCAGGCGCAGCCTTACACGCGAGCCGTCAACGGCTTTCACATCCTCGTCGATGATCGCCTTGATAAGGTTCGGCTCCGGCTCGTTCTCGGCAAGGGTGTTGAAATAGGCGGAGTTAGGCTTCTTGGCTTTCACCACGGTCTGTGTGGCGGCATCTTCGGGTGGCTGGGTGACGGCATCCGCGTTCTCCGTGACCGTGCCTGCCGTCTTGAGCGTATCATTGGCGGCCGGCTGCGGTTGCTGCACTTCCTCCATGCCTTTCTGACCGTTCAGGCGGGCTTCGGCGAGTGCCTTGTTCAGCTCGCCGAGGGCTTCCTGCTGGCGTTGTGCGCCGCGCCGGAGGCGTTCATCCTCGCTCATGGGTTCCGTAACGGAGTCGTTTGCCATCGCCATACCGCGCTCCCGGCTCATGTCGAGGCGGGACTGCATCTCCTGAAGCCGGCGTTCCGCCTCTTCGTCGAGCAGGGCGAGGTCCTGTTCCGTGTACTTGGAGTCGTATGCCTCCGTTCCGGCTCCCTGCTCCCTGTCAATGTTCTCCACGGCCGAGTAGTCCTGTATCTTGCCGTAGGACTTTGCCATGTTCTCATACTTCCCGCCTATCTCGTCGGTGCGGAGCTGCGCCTGCGGCAGTTCCGGGTTCAGGTACTCCGTGGTCTGCATGCCGGACGGCTTCTCCGCCAGCTTCACGTCGAAGACATCGAAGATGAAGTAGCCGGCTCCCAGCAACAGGGGGTAAAGGATGGCCGGGAGCATGTATTTCGGCGCACGCCAGTCAATCCTGCTTGTAAGTTCTTTCAGGGTCATTGCTCTCTGTTTTTATGATTGGTTTATTACGTTTCTGTCTCAGCAGCTCTTCCTGATGCTGCGTGGCTGTGACCGTCTGCTCGGTCTTCGGACGGTTGTATATCTCCACCATGCGGCAGATGTTCAGCGTCAGGCAACCGATGACGATGCCGAACACCAGCGTGAGGAACATCTTGGGATGCTGGCAGGCGAAGCACTGCGCATATCCGGCGGCTTTGTCTATTTTCAGCAACCTGGCCCACTTGCGTCCTGCACTGACCTCCTTCTCGTACCTTTCGGCATATCTGGGGTCGTTTTTGTCCGGCATCCTCTCTCCGAGTATAAGTTTCTTCCATCCCATAATCAGTAGCTGTTTTTGGTTCTCTGTTCGATGTCCTTGTTAAGCAGGGTACGCCAGTTCACGATAAGCAGCCCGTGGGGGTTGTTGTCTGTGCGGGGCACACGCTTCAGCTGTCCTGCCGTCACCAGTTCCCTGGTAAGGATGGAGGTGCGGCGTTCAATGCGCTGCCTGCCGTAGTAGGTGAACTCCATCTTCTCCTTGTTGAAGCTGATGCTGTCACAGAATATCGAGCAGACAGCAGATGTGCCCATGATGTTGTTGTAGAAGCCCTTTTCTTTCAGGGTATTGTACTGGGCAAGTCCCGTCTCGTCCACCAGATACATGGCTTTGTCAAGCGTGTACTTGATGTATTTGTCATCGGGAGCCAGCGTGAAGAAGTAGTGGTGGAACATCTCTACATGGCTCTTGGCTTCCACATCGAGGGTCTCCTCCATAGTGGTGCGTTGCACAAGGATGGGCACATTGCCGTCCAGTACATAGATTTTCTGCTGGGCGTCCACCACCATGGAGCGGGCCGTCCAGATGCTCGACAGGCTGATTACGATGCACCCGGCAAGGAACAGGGCGCAGATTATCATCACGAGCTTGATCTTGTTCTCTAAATTCTTTATGACCATTGTCTTATCTTATTTTGTTGGGTTCTTACACCTTATTATATATTATATAGGTTATCGCATCATGGACGAGATCGCGCCTGTCGTTGACATCTTGGCCTGCTGTGCCACGCCCTCGCCGAAGTTACGGGTGGAGAAGGCTGTATCACCCTCCGGAATCATCCATGCCGCCAAGTCAGGCACGAGGTTCAGACACTTCAATGCCACGATACTTGCCGCCATCAGATAGCCTGCCGAAAAAAACGAGTTTTGCAGGTAGGCTGCCATTGTCGCCTCGTTCTGCGTGATGGCAGTCAGATTCTCCACCTGTATGCAAAGCACTATGTCAAAGAGCAATAGCACATAAAATCCGACGAAGTAAAGCATAGCTCCGTAGAAATGCACCGTCAGATAGCGTATCAGCCATTTCGCCCAGGCTCCTTCCCATTTCGGCAACAGGCTGAAAGCCCACTGTATAGGGCCGAAAATCGTAAGCATTCCGAGCAGAATTTGCTGGCAGTAAATCGTCGCCCACCAGCCTATTCTAAAGACAATCAGCGCGATAACCATCACGATTTTGTCTATGCAGACCACCGCGCCGGAGGTCAGAGAGGTGAACCAAAGTTTGCTGGCGTCCTTCTCCATGTTCGTCACTTCATCGACCCCGGTCTGCTCCATCGTCGATTCTATCAGAGCGGGATCCATCGTGCCGGCACGGGCGACATCGGCCTGAGCCTGAAGGCTTGTATAGAGCGTGTCGCGGACGAAGATGAGCTGCTGCACTTCCTCGAACTTGTCCCCGATCTGGGCAGCTTCCGCCTGGTACAGGTCGTGTGTGTATGAGCCGATGGCATTGGGGATGTACGAAAGGAAATCGAGCACACACCAGCTGCTGCCGCTGTTGTGCATCCCCGTGTCCGCAGGAGGATACCACCATGTCATCACGATAGCCACCGCCAAAGGACGGAACAGCTTCATCACATCGAGTGGCTCGTTCTTCACCATCATCTTGTACGCCATGCCTGCCGCCATAATGATGGCGAAGAGTGCCGCCAGTGCCATGCACATCTGTAGTATCCACCAAAACGGCCCTTGTGAACCGGTAAAAGTAGCGTCGCACAAGAACTCGTTGGTCTGAAAAATCACGTCATCCACCTCTTCTTCAAGCAGGTTGATACCAAAATCGCTAAGAATATTGTCTGCCATTGAATTTTGTTTATTAGTTCTTTATTTCTGAATCTGTCGCCCTTATTTATGGCTGGTTGACACTGTTTCCTGTCGCGCTCCAGCACGCATCGCGCCACCGGGCCAGTGCCTCCGCCGCATACACGGCGTTCTTGTTTTCCCTTTCATAGCTCGATGCCAGCAGCGAGGCGGTCGTCTTGCTGTTGGACAGATAGACGAGATAGCGCACCAGTTCCTCGTTCTTGCGCGACACGTCGGCATAGATGCTCAGGTACTGCTTCTTGCGCTGCGAGTTGGGCATATACGCTTCCTGTGTCGCTTTGATGGCCGACTTGAACACATTGTAGTATTCCTTCCACACCGTCTGCTGGCCGGGGGAACCGCCGAGCTGCAGGATGCGGTCGATGTTCTTCTTGAAGTCCGCCATCTTGGAGTTGAGCTTGTCTCCCTCCGCCAGCCATGCCACATCCAGTGCGCCGCCTGTGCGGTCGGCCACGTTCAACGCCTCTATCTCGGCGCGTTTCGTCATGGCGGAGTCCAGCTTCTCAGCATCGTCCACCTGCCAGTATCCGGCGATTCCCGCCGTGGTGCGGAACGACAGCTTGTTCTTCGCCGAGACGGTCTTCCGGTAATTGTTATGCAGGAGGGTGTAATACAGGTCCGGCGTAAGGGAGCCGGAGCCGATTTCCGCTACGGTAAACTGGTTCTGCTTGGCGGAATCATGGTTGTAGGTCACGTTCTGTGCCGTGGCCGAAGCCACGCACAGACCTGTCATCAGATATAGCATCAGTCGTCTCATTTCCTGTTCCTGTATGGGTTAAGCCCGCTCTGCCGCCACCGCCCGAAGGCGTCCTCTATGATGAGCGACCGTGAACGGGGTGTGTAAATACTTTCTTTCCAATAGCCTATCCGAACCTGGATATACCTCCATGTGTCGAAATAGGCGGCATTGAGCAGTTTCTTGATGTTGTCAAGGCTCGTGTTGATGCTCTCCAGCACAAGCATGAGGTCGGATGTCGAGCACGCGGCGGCTCCCGTGGCGTACAGCACAAGGTCGCTGACCGAGCGGTACAGCCCCTTGCCCTCGGCCGATATGCGGTCGATGCACCTCAGGCTTATCCGTATGATGACGGTGTCCTGCAGGGCGAGCCTGTTGCGTTTCAGCACCTTGGAGTTGTAGTCTTCGAGCAGTTTCTTGTAGTCGCCGATGCGGTCGCTCACCGTCTGATAGGTGGAATACACGTTCATGGAGGTGCGGAGCGACTGGTACAGCACGTCTATCACATCGAAAGCCCTGGTGTATTTGTCAAGGTCGAAGTTCAGCACCTTGTAGTCTTCCGCCGCCTTCGCGCTGTACTCGTGCAGCAGGTTGTTGCTCTGTTCCAGCGTGGCCCGGGCGAGAAGCAGGCTGCGCTGGTTCTTGTGGTCGGCGATATACGCTTCCACGGAGGCCACGTCGAAGCCCCATTGCGCCCTGACGACGGCCGGCATCGCCAGCATCATCAGCGTCATCAGTATGTGGATATGTCTTTTCATTCGGTCGGTTCCTCCATATATCTGTAATTGCGGCTTCCGGCACCGTTCATCCAACGGGCAAAGCTCTCGTCAAGAATCGTGCGCCTGCGTCCCTGCTCGTCATTGATGTAGGGGGCGGCATTTTTCAGCACGTCGATGATAGACAGCTTGTAGTGCATCATCTTCTCAAGGCACACGAGGTCGGCATAGATGCGTGTCAGGCGGCTGTCCACCTCACGCGCTATCTCCAGTCGGTCAGACGACCACAGCAGGTGGTAGGTGTCGCCGCTGTTGTCCTGCTCCGGCGGCTGGTTCTTTATATATTCGGTGCTGACGGTACAGGAGGGATAGTCCCTCGCTATCTCCGAGATACGGGTGTTCACCGTGGCGGCGTTCTCCCTGTCGCTCTTGTCCGGGTCGAGCTGCAGCACGTCCACGACCTGCGTGTCGCTGTAATCCGCCGTCAGCGTCCATTCTATCTGCATGATGGCCCTGTGTATCTTGATGCCGAGGAAATACTTCGGCTTGCGGGCGATGCTCAGCGTGGCCTTGAACGTAATCACGGCATCCATGCTCCCTGAAGTGGCGGTGCGCACATAGGTGTAGCCCTCCCAGTGTCCCTCTCCCTGCCAGGTGAGGTCGAAGGCGGTCTTGCAGTCGTTCATGATGGCGGGAATGCGGTAATAGTCATCGGTAGGCACACCCTCGCCGCCGGCGGCTTCCTCACGCGCAGCCCGTAAGTCAGTGAGTTTCTGCCTGTAGCTGTCCTGCTCCCGTGTCAGGCTTTCTATCTTGCCTTTGTTGGCGTTATACTGCTGGCGCAGTGCCGCCGCTTCCTCCACGGAGGCATTGGCTATCCGGCTTATCAGCGACCTGTTCTCGGCATTCAAGGCGTCTATCTGTCTTTGAAGTTCCGCGATATGGTTGTTGTACTCCGTCTCGAGACGGTCGAACTCCGACAGGTCAAGGCTGTTGCCCGTCAGCGTGGTCTGCATGGCGCACTCCTTGGAGTGGGCGTTGAGCGAGCCGCCGCAACTGCGGCATTTGTATTGTGTCGTTCCCTGCGATATGGTGAAACCGTCATGGCAGGTCACGGAGATTATCACGCTCTCCGTGCCTTTCAGCTTGGCCTCGTCGGTCGCCTGATAATAGTTCCGGCTATCCGAGCCGATATAATATACATAGCCTTCCTCGTTGTCGTTGAACTCCGACAGCCGGGCCTGCATCTGACGCTGGAAGGTGCCGAGGTCCATCGAATAGGAATCAAAGACATCCTCGTATATCTCTTCCGTCCGGTTCCAGCTCCTGGTGACACGGATGGAATAGGCGTAGGACTTGGCATACTGCCTATTCTTTTTCGACAGGATATAGGCATGGCGGCTATAGGATATGGCATAATGGAACCCGTCCCCCGATGCGTTCATCTGACTGACCTTGTTCCTCGACCATCCGGCGTAGCTCTCCGAGTTGGAGAGTATCTGCTCCGTCTGTGCCGACGACGGGTAGAAGTTGGCGTCGGTGGTGTTGAAGCGTGTCCATGCGCCGCCGTAGAGGATGCTGTTGTCATCGGTGTGCGGCATATAGTCGCAGAGCGTCTCGCTGCCGCTGTCACGGCGGTAGATGTACCACCGCTGGGTGTAATACTGTCCCATGGTCTCACGGAGGTAGTCGGTCATCCACGAGGTCATGTTGTAGCTGTCTATGCTGAACAGGCGGGCCACGTTCTCCGGGCCGCCCACCATCGAGAGCAGGGTGCCGCCGAGGTCTTGCTCAAGCGACTTGTAGAACCCGTAGCTGCTCTCCGCCGCGTTCACGATGGCGGTGACGTTCCCCTTGGCGATGTCGTTGAACGAGCTGCCGCCGAGCAGGGCCTCCATCATGTTCTCAGCTCCCGCCCCGGCGATGCTGACTCCCATGTCGTACAGGTTGCCGATGTCCGTCTCAAGGTTCTCCCTGCTGAAATTGCCGGGTATGCTGCCGAGGTCGTCGAAAAACCTCTTCCAGTCCACGTTGCCGCCGCCGGCAAGGTCGAACAGGGGCTGGAACTGCGGCGCGAGCTGCAGGAACACCACGTCACGGAACGACAGCGAGCTGTTGGTGACGACGGACTCGAACTGCATGCAGAGCGTCTCGACCTCGTGGCAGACCTTGAACAGGTAGCTGCCCCAGTAGAGAGCGGTCTGGGGAGAACGGAGCATCATGCCTGCGACAGTCCATATCTTCGGCATGATCTTCGCGCTCACCAACGAGTAGATGCGGCGGTAGTAATAGTTCTCCGTCGCACTGCTCCAGATGCCGAGGTCGGTCAGTGCCTTGCGGTCAAGGTACTTGGACATGAAGATGCCGGCCGTGGCGACTTCCGCCGCACTGTAACGGTCGAGTATCTTCCTGACCTGCTCGCTGTAATACATCTCCGTAGCCGTCTCCGTGCCGAAAGCGGCGGTCATGGCGGCCACCGTCTTCTTGTCGTAGTTGACGGAATACCACACCGAGGCCGCAGCGTCGGACGCCACGGTCAGCAGTACGGTCAATATGATCAGGAGGCGGTTCATGCTTGCAGTCTGTTTGTCGTTTTATTTCCCCTTTTTCACCGTCCCTGTCTTGAGGAAGCGGTATTTGCCGGAGGTGCAGCCGTCGTTGGCGGGTGTGTACTCCACATATCCGCGTGACTGCAGTTCCTCGCTGGCGGCTTTCATCGCCGTGACGCTGTAACCGCTGACAAGGCTGAGCAATGCGGCCGGGTTGATGCTGACAGTCTCCTGACGGTCACGCCTGTAGCGGTAAAGCAGGTAATAGAACAGCACGGTGGCTTCCTTGCTGAAATTGTTGTTGTCGCAGTCGCGCCAAAATTCCTCTATCAGTTTGTTCTCGTTCATGATGGACTTTTGTTTATGGTTTTACTTTGTATCGTTCCTTGCGGGCAGGTTCAGCACATGACCGGCTTTCTGCACCCGTCGGGCAAATTCCAGCGGGGCACCGATGCCGGAGTTGTCCCAGTCACGGCAGTATCTTTTGATGGCCTCCTGGTGGCTGCACCCTAATTCCGCCTTGTAGAGCTTGAGTGCGTCCTTCTCCGCACGCTCCGTGGTGTAGGTCATGTAGCACTCATGCGATTCCTCCACACCATATACTCCGCTGGTCGAGCCCCTGCGGATGAACACCTCGCGGAAGAAGGAACGGCCGTCCTTGTTGTCGAGCCGGTTGATGGTGAATATCTTTTTGCAGTCCACATCGGTGAGTCCGAGGATGGCCTTGATGTTGTCGAAGCGTTCACGGAACTTGCTCTGGTCGAGAAGCATCACCACATCGGAGTTGTTGATGATGGCCTCCTTCACAATCTCGCTGCCGATGATGTCCTGTATCTCCTGCGTCACGACGCCGACCGATGCCCAGAACTTGCGGGCGGTCTTGTAGAGGTACTTGATGTATTCGGCCATGAGCGGGGTGGCGATGGCTTTCCATGCCTCCTCGATAACAAGGACTTTCCTGTTCTTTTTCAGGCGCATCTTCTGCAGGAACACATCCATGATAATCAGCGTGACTATCGGGAACAGCGTAGCGTCATCCTTGATCGCGTCGATTTCAAACACGATGAAGGTCTCGTCAAACAGCGTGCTGTCCATATTCTCGTTCAGCGTGGTCTCATGGCTGCCTCCCTTGTAAAAGTCACGCAGCTGGTAATTGAGGTCGGCCGTGTCGATGCCTTTCAGCTCATTCTCACTGATAATCTCCGGTATGCGGGCCACGGCGAAGTCGAAGAACGAGTTGAACGACAGCGGGGCGTCTATCCTCCCCGTGAAATAGCTGCGGTAGTATTCCTCGATGGTCTGGCCGATGAGCCTGTCCTCGGTCTTCGTCACGACACCCTCCGAGCCTTTCCATATCTGCAGGATAAGATTTTTCAGGAAGTTGATTTTCTCGATGTTTATCTCTTCCTTGGTAATCTTAAACGGGTTCATGGTGATGGGCTTCTCCTCGGTATAGGAGATGTACTTGCCGCCGAGGTACTCGCAAAGTCCCTCGTAGGAGTTACCGGTATCGACCATTACCACGTCCGTTCCCTGCTCGTGCAACTGGCGCACCACGCTGTTCATGTGGAAGCTCTTGCCGCTGCCCGAAGGCCCCAGGCAGAAGAAATTGGAGTTGTCGGTCATCTTGACCTTTCCCTCCTTGCCGGTGATGTCGATGGCTACCGGCATCCCTTTACGGTCGGTGTAGTATATCTTCAGCGGGGTGTCCTCGCTGTGCTGCACGTGCTCCTTGTACATCAGGCAGGCGGCGGCATCTGACAGGGTGAGAAAACGGTCGTATTCGGGATTCATGCCGTAGCAGTTTCCCGGAAACGAGTTCACGAACAGTTCAAGCTGGTTGTAGGCACGCTTGGAGATGTGGATGTCCATGCGCCCGAACATATTTTCAAGATGGTTCACGGGTTTCTGCATATCCACGTTGCGGGGGCAGCACACGACGAGGTTGAAGTGCGTATAGACAAGCTGCTTGCCCTCGCGTGCCACCACTTCCTGCACCTGCCTGATGTCCTCCACGGCAATCTGGTTGCTCGGATTGGGGATGGAGGCGTGGCGGTTCTTCTTTTTCTCAAGGGACGAAAGCTCCCGTTTCTGGTTGGGGATGAAAATCATCTGGTTGTAGATGACGGTCTCCGCCTCCGGGATGCTGTCGATGGCCGACATGAGGTCAAGGGGCATTCCCGTGTTGTTCACCTCCACATTGGCGAAAGGACGGACAAGGGACGGCAGTCCCGCACAGTCCACATCGACAAGCGAGAACACGCGGCACTTGCGGTCGCCCATGCCGATGCTCTCGTCATCCACCTTAAAGTTGTTCATGGTGACGACCGGGCTGTCGAAGTCCATCGCAAAATAGCGGTCAACATAGTTGTCGCATTCCCCGGCAGTCAGGAAACGCACCTTCAGGCCGCCGTCTCGCAACTGGTCCTTCACCTTGCGGATCTTCACGAGAAAGTCCTTCCATTTCTTCATATCGAAGGAATACAGCTTCCCTTTCTTCGATTCCTGCGTGATGACAAGATAAGTGCGCGTGTCGGTATAGGGACGGCCTTCAAAGTAGGCGAAATAGGAACGTGACAGGAACTCCTTGTCCTTCGCGTCCGCCTGCGAGAAACGCCTGCGGGAGAACACGTCCTGCTTGTGTATGGCATATCCTTCGCCGAGGGTCTGCGCCACTGCTGTGAGCAGGTGGCAGAAATCGTAGTAGCGATTGGCATCGGCGGAATACTTCTGCACGGGGTTCTCTATCTCAAGCACGGCGGAATACTCGCCGGTCTTGGTGTAGAGGACACCGATGCCGTCGTTGTCCTCCACAGAGAAATAGATGTCACGGAAGACACGCTTGCGTTTGCCTCCCGTGCCGAAAGCTGCCACCGAGATTGCCATACCCGTCAGGGTAGCCGCGAAAAACAGTATCACATACCAGGTCATGACGGTCAGAATAGATAAAAGAGTCTTGTTTTCAGGTCGCTGTGCTCCTTGGAGTTGTAGGCGGTGATGAACCATCCGCTCATGTCGATGGAGTAGAAGGTGTCCGCGCCCGATTCGCAGGAGGTGGCATAGGTGCCTTCCAGCATCTTGAAGAATGAGGGCAGGCTGTCCTTGTGCTTTTCAAGATGGTGGGCAAGCCGGGCCATTTCCGCCAATGACGGAATGTAGGCAGACGGCAGCACCCGTTTGTCCTGAAAGTTCTTCAGGTCGTGTCCGGTCGCGTTGCGGAGTATGGCCTGCGTGAGTGCCGCCCCGTCATCGAATCCCAATGCGCAACTGCCCGGATATCTGATGCGGGGACTGAACACGATGTGGTCCTCTTCCTCCTGCGGCTGACCGAAATATCCCTCACGGAGCTTGCCGTCCGCCGTCTCGAACACATGGCCGGTACGGAAAGACCGCTTCCCGAACCAGTTGCACGTGCTGTTGTCATCCAGAGCGACGGCCTTTCCGTGACACCCGTCCGTCTTTATGACCCATGCGAGACTGTTTTCGTCGAGCTTGGGCGAGATGGTGCCGTCCTTCTGCAGGAAATATCCGGTCTTGACCGAATCGGTGGCTGCGACAGGCGGTTTCTCGAAAGGATGACGGGTATCGACCCAGCTGCTGCCCAACGACAGCCGGCCGTCACTGACATGGAGGCGCAACTCGGTGATGCTTCCTCTCCGCAGCGGCGGCAGCGTGGTGGAGACGGAAAGTTTCTTCCCGTTGACCTTGAGGATGATGTGTATCTCCCTGGAATCCTCCGTAGGAATGAGGTTGAAATCGTGCGGGATGCCGTTGTTCAGCAGACAGTCCGAAAGCACCGAGCACACACGGTCGGTATCGGAGCGTCTGCCGTCCAGCCTCCCCTTGAGCGGAATCAGGAAGCCTGCGGTTGCCACACAGTCTCCCTGTATCTCCAGAATCTGCATCACGTCGCTGATATTGTCGCTTTTCAGTATCAGGCGCAGCAGGGCGGTAAGTTCTTCTAATTTCATTGTAATCTTTGTTTTGTCGTTTGTCTGTGTCACGGATTGTATCTGTCCGGCAAGTTTCTCGCCGAGCGGATGGCTCACCGCGACGGTGTCGGCCGGATGCAGTGACGGAAGGAACGGATAGCAGACAAGGGGCGAAGCCGTGCTGTCCGCCATGACAGGGACCGAGGGCTTGAACACGTTGCCGTCGAAACGGAATTCCACGGCCTTGCCGCCCTCCATGCCGTCAAGCCATACGGCAATCGAGCCGATTGCCTCCAGCTCGGCCTTTGTCCGTCCCGACACCTCTATCTCAAGAGGCTTGGACATCTTCGACCAGCCGTCCTTCACCTTTTCCGCCGTATGATGCGCTGACAGGGCATCCCCGTTGCGGGTGTTCCCGGAACAGCCTGCAAACAGCAGGGCAAGCAACATTATCAATCCGAAATTTCTCATGCTTTCAAATCTTTTTTGAACAGGTGTAAACGAATATCCCTTTGTCTGTTTTCTTGGAGTGAAGCCCCTTGCGCTGTTTCACCATGATGAGACCGGCTCCCGTGCCGATCGCCACGACCAGTACTATCAGTCCGGCGAGGAAGCCCAGCACGCAGTAGCCGATGATGAATCCGACTATTGCCCCGCCGGCGGTTCCTGCCGCCCAGTAGATGTAGCGGCCCTGGATACCCAGGAATTCAAGAGGCTTCTGAAGCCCCTTGAAAACCGGGTAAGCGGTATAGCCGTTGTCTGCGTTCTCTGCCATAAGGTCAGGAGATACCGAAGAACAGGGGCAGTGCCTGGGCTGCTGCAATCAGGAAGATACAGGCTCCGACCACCATCATGATCTTCTTCTTGACATCCTGCTCCTCGTTGTTCATGGCGATATAGACGCTGATCGCGCCTACGACGGCCACGACGCCGGCGATGGCGTAGCAGAGCTTGACGACGATGGGCACATACTTGGCGATTTCCTCCGAAACGCACAATATCTTCATAAGTCATTGATATACAGTATGGGATTTCGAGTTTGATAATAAAATTGTTCCCAAAATGAGACAAGGAAGCAAACTTGTGGGTTATATCCAAAGACGATGGTTCAGTAAGGTAAATTAGGCTTCAAATGGCAATTTCTCCGTTTACATTCATTAACACGGCATTTTGAGCGATTGCAAACTAAACATGGCAAGTGAAGGCAAATGGATATAACTGGATGCTGGATTTTGCCTTGACTTTACAACTATGCATTTCCTGTCGTAACTATGAAAGAACAGAATGGTCTTGGCTATATTTCTCCGATGGTGTCGTTTGAAACGAACCCATATCCTCATAATGCGATTAAGACTATTTGCCGTGAAAAGAAGAAAAGATGGGTCTTGTGTGTCAGTCATCAGCTTCAATCCGTCATCCTCGTTTCCTTCTTTTCCCTTTGCTTGAAAAGGGACTATCGAAAAAAGGGAAAGATTGGCCTGGTGTATTGTACTTCATCTTGAAGGGAGTAGCTTTCTACGCTGAACGATTCGTTCCCCATTCAAAAGTACTGTGCATTTCTACCGAGAATGTAAAAGGGTTGTGCTATCTGTTTGAGATAGAGAACAGTTTTATTTTTGCATTTCAAGTTTGTTCCCATTTTGTATCATTATATCACAACAGATAGCTATTTTATGGCCAAAATATAAAAAAAATATGTTTAAAGTCAATTTTTACGTGTGATTTACGTTGAAAGTTGTCGCAAGTTGCCGTTTTCCCAATTATTTTCAGTAATTTTGCAGCGGTGATGGTGTATGCTGTTGCCAGACATATCGGAAATAAGAGAGCGTTGTGCTTCGTGTTGCAAGTGGAAACCTGAGAAATTTTCAAAAGCGACATCTGTGCTTCTGAGAAAGAGAAGAACAATAAAGACGAACAAGCATGACAGTTCTCACGCTATAGCGTGGGCTGTTTTGTAGTATCTGTTTTTATTGGGCTTTCTCAGGGCCTCCACTTGTAGATACAGGCATACAGTGCCACGCTTTTGCAATGTATAACCCCATATTTGGCAACTGGATGGGATAATTGAATTGGCTAAATATGGATGTTGTAAATATCCCGCTAAAGGCAATTGACGATAACAAAATTCAGTTGGACTTGGATCTGCGAGTTTATTCAATAGAAACAATTGATGCCGCAGCGTATAAGTTCACAGGCAATTTTTATGTCTTCAAGTCAATTGAACCACATAATAAGGACTTAATACATCTGCTTTTTGAGGCAAAGGATGGATATAAGGTAAACGAATCCACGGTCAAACAGTTCTGCAACGAATTGTTAGACCAGCAGGTGCGTGCTCATGTGAATAAACAGTTTGGACATATTAGAGACTTAATTGTTGAGGAAGCATTTAAACCAGTCAATTCATAAAGATGAGTAGCTACCAAATACTGCCATTCCGCTTCGCGCGATTTAACAGCGAAAAGTATCTCCTAACCAACGATGTGGGAGAATACATATTTTTAAACAACGACGAATTCAATAAGTTCGTCAAGGGGGAAATTGACCCTAGAAGTGATTTGTTTTACAATATTGCATCTAAACAAATTGCTACGACAGACAATGTTGATGATGTTGTAAAAATGCTTGCGACTAAATTCCGAACTAAGAAGAGCATCTTACAAGATTTCACTTCATTGCATATGGTTGTACCCACTTTGCGATGCAATTCCAGCTGCATCTATTGTCAGGTAAAACGTCATGAAAGTACAGACCATTCTGCTGACATGACTAAAGCAACGGCAAAGAACATAGTAAAGACAATCTTTAAATCCCCGTCTCCATGTATCAAGATAGAATTCCAAGGAGGAGACCCATCGACAGACTTTGAAATGGTAAAATATATCATTGAAGAAGCTGAATGGCAGAATCTGTTCAAAAAGAGGGAATTAGAGTTTGTCATTTGTACCAATTTGACGTTGCTCGATGAAAAAATGGTAAAATACTTAAAGAAACATAAGTGCCTGATTTCTACTTCTCTTGATGGACCAAAAGACCTTCACGATACAAATAGACCGCTTCAAAACAAGGAACTTGACCACCATGCGATATTTGAAAAGAATTTGGAAATGATTCGCAAAATCTGGTGTGACGATGAGTGTGCATCTGCTTTGATGACGACTTCGAGATATAGCCTTGGTCGGTTTAAGGATATTATTGACGAATACGTAAGACTGGGGTTTCATAATATATTCTTGCGTGCCTTAAATCCCTATGGGTTTGCCAAACAACATAAAGACAAGATTGCATATCCCGTAGAGGATTTCATATTGAACTTCAAAGAAGGTCTTGATTATATCATCGAACTCAATAAAAAAGGAGTTTTCTTCGTTGAAGGGTATGCAGCATTGCTTCTTAAAAGAATATTGACACCTTTTGCTACTGGATTTGTTGATTTGCAGTCACCTGCAGGCGTTGGTATCGCTGGGGCGATATATGATTATGATGGTAGTGTGTATGTTGCAGACGAAGGCAGAATGATGGCTCGATTTAAGAACTATTATTTCCGTTTGGGTAATGTCAACACAGATTCTTACCAATCAATGTTCAATGGAGAAAAGCTACATGAAATAATCCGTTCTGCATGCAACGAATGCCTCCCAGAATGTGCTGAATGTGTTTTTCAACCATATTGTGGAGCAGACCCTGTACGTAATCTGTCGGAACAAGGTGATATGGTGGGGCATCGTCCAACTAACGAAATGTGTAAGAAGAACAAAGCAATCATACACTATTTGTTTGAACTATTGGAACGCAAAGATCCAGAAATAAATAGAATATTTTGGTCTTGGATAAAATAGCAAGAGAGATATGAAACAGATAAGTGCAATATATCACAATAACACTCAAGAAATACTCGGTCGTGTCACACTTAAGGGCAGAAATGTTTTTAAGCGCTCAACGTACATTCTTGTTAGTGATAATGAAGCGGACTTTGGTAAAGGATATAAGTTTATAATTACATCCCAAAAATCGGACAACATAAATTATCCTCATTGTACAGTTGATAGTATCTCTGATTTTAATGAAGGAGATGTGATTTCCATAGATTCTAAAGGGGAGATATGTTTCCTATATGAGATTAATTCTACTTCAAATGCCATTTTTGCTACCGCAAGATGCAACCACAGATGCATTATGTGTCCGCAGCCTCCTGTATCTCAGGAAAAAGACCGTACTCCTTTCAATCTCGAGTTGGTAAAATTGTTTGGCAAGAACACGGAAGAAGTTGGTATTACAGGAGGTGAACCGACAATGATAGGAGATAGATTGTTTGAATTGATACGACAGATTAAGAAATCATGTCCTAAGGCAGCTATCAGTATTCTTTCTAATGGAGTTAAGTTTGCAGATATGGATTATACTGAAAAACTTGCAGCTTGTAACCATCATGATTTGCAAGTAGACATACCTATTTTCTCTGACATAGCAAGTGAGCATAATAGAATTGTTGGTGCGAAGACCTTTTATAAAACGGTGCAGGGATTATATAATCTTGCTCAATTCGGCCAGCAAATAGGAATACGCATTGTTGTTCATAAACAAACATACCGTCGTCTGCCACAATTGGCAGATTTTATCTATCATAATTTCCCATTTGTTACACAGGTAGCATTTATGCAGATGGAAACCACAGGAATTGCTGATAACAATTTGCATGAACTATGGATAGACCCTTATGATTACAATCATGAGTTGAGGGAAGCTGTGTTGTTGCTCAACGATAGAGGCATTACTACTTACATATACAATGCCCAGTTATGTGTACTTCCACCCGAACTAAGGAGATTTGCCAAGCAATCAATTAGCGAATGGAAGAATGTTTTTCTTCCGGTCTGTGAAGGATGTAGTTTGAAATGCGAATGTGCAGGCATATTCTCAACCAACAATGGGAATGTCAGCACCCATATTCATAAAATTGAATGTGCAGATTCCTGTACAGAGTGAATCGTTAACAATATTGTTTAATTTAAAAACGGAGGTATCAATGAAGAGACTAATGTTTTTGCTTGTGTCTGCTTTTATTGCCACAACAAGTTATTGCGTAAATGTTTCCGAGAACATTGCAAATGTATTTGGAGGCAATGAGGAGACAACACAAATTGAGAAACAGAAGAAGCAGCCTTTGGTTTTACAAAAGGCTGTGGACATGGTGAAGAGTTCCCTTGCAGGACACTATTCTCATAGCTCTCATGTTTCTCACAGTTCTCACCGCTCTCATTATTCAAGCAGATAATGAGGTGAGTAAAATTCAGAGTGTGTCAATTTAGTAATAAGCCTTTGAGCGTACTAATACGACACACTCTTTAACTATAACAGCAATGAAAACGATAGTAGTATTACCAGCATATAATTGTTCTCGGACATTAAAACAAACAGTAGAGGAAATACCCTCTAACATAGTGGACGAAATCATACTTGTAGATGATTGTAGTCAAGATAAGACATGCCTTGTTGCAAAGGAACTTGGTATTACACATATCTATAAACATCATTGCAACCTTGGATATGGCGCAAATCAGAAGTCATGCTATGACAATGCCTTGTCTTTAGGAGCAGACATAATCATAATGCTTCATCCTGATTATCAGTATGACCCGAAACTAATAGGAAAGATTGTAACAGAGATTGAACATGGCGAAAAAATAGTTTTTGCTTCAAGACTGATGCATGGATTCGATGCTGTCAGGAATGGTATGCCTTTATATAAATATGTAGCGAATAGAGCACTTACATGTTTTCAAAATGTAATGCTTCATAAGTCTATGAGCGAATATCACACAGGATATAGAGCATATACAAGAGAGGTTCTACGAAATGTGCCATATCACCATTTCTCCAACGATTTTATATTTGACAACCAATTTATACTCTCTGCTTTCTCAAAAGGGTATGAGATTAAGGAACTGTATTGTCCTGCCCGATATGAAAAGAATTCGTCCTCCATCAAACTTTTTCGTTCTATGAAGTATGGTATTGGAGTTGTATATTACACATTAAAACATAAAATAAAGCACAAATGACATATTATTATTTCGACCTCTTTCTATTGTCAGTTTTCTTTATCTCATTGTTTTATGTGTTACAAAAAGAACTCAAAACAGAGAAGAACGCATTTCTGCATATTGCATTATGCGCAGTATTGACAGCGGTATTCAAATATAACTGGGGTGTTCCATTCTGGGGACTTGAATATGAAGACGCTTATGCATTCAGTCTGTGTGCCAGACAGTTTTCTTATGATATATATCCATCCTCATTCTTAGTTGACGCTGTAACAATAGGCAGTTTGCAAGAACCTGTTGCCATTGGAACTTATGGGGGACATTTTATAACATATCCAACTTTCCTTAGCCTTTTTATTAACTCTTTTGGGTGGTCGTATGAATTACTGTGCGTAGCAAACTGCTTGGTCTCATTCTTCATTATGCTGGTACTGGCAATAATGTTCAAGACAAGCAAATACTGGTTTATTGCACCTGCTATGTATTGTTGTTCACCCATAATCAATGTGTTTACAACATGTATGCTTTCCGAACTGTTTTCAAGTTTTGTTTGTTTGACATTTTTATTCGCATTCTTGAAGCAGAAAACGAAAGCCATTTTAGTTCTTAGATTTTCGACTTTCTTTCTCGCTATACTATGCAAGCGAGAAAACCTTGTTCTATGCTTGATTCCTTTACTTGATGCCTTGATGACATTGGATAGAAAGAACCTACAAAGGGAGTTAAAGCAGGTCACGTTATCTATAATCCCTTATACCATAATAACTTTTATATATTTTTTCATGATTCAAAATGTACTGGAAATAGAGAAAATCGAGGCTGCCGACATAGGTCTGCCTACATTTTCCTTCAACTATTTTGTTAGGCTGTTTCCAGCTTTTGTTAAGTCGCTATTTTCACCAACTGCCTTTTCTGTAAGCACGTTGGTGTGTCTATTTGTTGTAGGGTGGCATGTATATAATTGGAGAAAACTAACCATACAAATCATTTACCCTCTTATTCTGTTTTTTACGTACCTCTTGTTATATTCATCGCATTACAGAGGATGGTTCTTTGTACAGGGAGATGAGGTAAATGAATTTGAAACGTATAGATATATAAATAATTTTTATTATCTACTGGTGTTTTCAATAGGCGGAATAAGTGTTGTGCATTCAAAAAGAGCAGTTGGAATATTGCTATTACTGCTTATGTTCTCTTTTTATGAAACAAAACAAAGCAGGGAATACTATTCACAAATAGAGTATGAAAGTAGATTTGGCGAAGTGAATGAAGTCTTAGAGTTTATAAAAGACAAAGAGCATCAAGACCCAGTTATGCTTATTTGTGACAATATCTTACTCTATCAGAATCTTTGTGCAGATGATTTTTGTATTTGTGATAGTAGGGAAATAAATACATTAGTGATGAATGATAAGTATAAATACTACTTCGTTGCATCTGATTTAGAGTACTTAAGAAAACGATATGGAGTTAATGTGAACCAATCAAAATTTGAGAGACAGAAAACTCTAAGCAATGGGAATATTATCTACAAGATGTATTGATGTGGATGATATGCTTATTTAGTAATCAATTTTCTATCTTTTTATCCCACACCCATGCTTCGGCAATGTCCCTGCAATCCCCTCCAACTCCCTATCCACCTTGGACTGTTCATCTTTGGACAACGCATATATGCAGTCAATCGCCAGTCGGTTGGCTGCTATTTTTCTGTGGGCGAGGATGGTCTCTTCGCCACCGATGGAGGGGCGGTTTGCGCCACATGATTCCAGATAGTTGTCCACTGCATCACGCATAGTGTAATAGCCCCAACCTGTCTTTGCCCAGTTGATGAGGGCATCGACGGCTGTTTGTCTTGGGTTGTTGTTCTTTTGTTCGCTCATAATCATTTTTGTTTTTTGTTGTTCAATCGTTGTTGTCTCTGTTGCCAGAGTTTATCTATCTCCTGACGGTGCTCGTCCTCGTCCGAGTAGAGCCATTCGATGTAGTCGGCTTGCTGCGATGTGCGGTCATCCATTCGGGAGAAGTCCCGGAGAAGGACATACTTCTCCTCGATGGTTCTCAGCCTTGCGTTGTCGTTGGCAATGATGCACAGGGCGCATAGGAATACTGCCGACAATGTACACATACAGATGTGGAGAAACTTGCGGAAGTGCCAGGAGTGGCAGAGCCGTTTGACCACATACAAGAAGTATTGCTTCAAGAACGGAATGACTTCTGCCTTATCCTTGGGCAATGGAGGAGGAACGCATATGGGCTGTTTCTCTCCTGTTATCTTGCTGACGAAATCCGCTATCTTGGTCAAGACTTCGGAGTTCTTCCGGCTCTGTTCTCCGACTCTCTTCACGGTGTCCTCGCACTGGTGTACTAACTCAGGCCAATGCCTTTTGTGGGCATCTACAAGAGCGATACACTTGGCGAGTACTTCATCATATCTTTCGGTCAAGGTCTGGAAATATTCCTGTTGGGTTATCTCACCTCTTGCCTTTGCCGCTTCTTCCTCTTCCTCAAATTTCCTCTGCCGAGCCTCCAACAGCAGCCTCACCTCGTTTGCTGCAGCCTTGCCAACGGCATCCTTCAATGAAGACGTGTCATTGACCGTAGGCTTGGAAAGGGTGTCAATCTTGCCTGATAGGGTGTTGATTGCCTGAATGCAATTGGACAGTTCAACCTGTATGTCTTCCAAAGACGTGCCAGGTTCATCCTTCAAGGGTGTCACTTTTCTGTTTGCCATATGCTTATCTCCTCATTCCTCCGTTACGTTTCTTCTTGTTCTTTTCCTTGTCCTCGTCATTCCACCCACGGTCATTGCCTCCACCGCCACCTCCTGTGGAAGGAGCAATGGTTGGCTGGAGTATAACTTCTGCCACAGCTTCAGCGATATTGCTTCCGACAGACGAACTTTCGTTATCGTCACTGCCTGCCATTTCTTCAGAACCAACAGGTGAGGAAGTAGAAGCCTCGTGCTGCCACTCGTTGGAAAAGGTACTGCCATGAGGCCAGCCCCCCGACTGACTGACTTCCGTTCGGGTCTCGTCACGATCGGAAATGAGGGAAGTAAGGTGAACTTGGTTCTCTGGTGCGCCCAGCATCCTGCTCAATTGGACGAGAGACAGGCTGCGGTCTATCTTGCTCCCAGAAAGAGTGACCCCATGGCTGTTGTCTGTAAAAGTGATGCCACAGATGCGACCGTCATCGCCTTGGACAAGGTTCATGGTGATGCCCCGAGCCGCCAGTGCTGTCCGAAGCGTTTGCCAGTCGTGGCAATGGCTGAGGACAGCGGAAATGGTGTCATACAACTGGTACTTCACCGCATCCCTGCCTTTGAGGTGGCTGCGCCTTACATCCTTCTTTCCCTTGCCGAAGGTCAGTCCGTACTCCCTCGTCAGAGCCTTGGTGACTGCTGCCGATGCACGGAAATTGCAGTCGCCCTTTATGGCATTGCCGTCATTATTGACACGGTTGTAAACGATATGGACGTGACCATGCGGCTGGTCATGGTGACGGAATATCACGAACTGTGTGTTCACAATCCTACGTCTGCGGAGATATTCCTGTGCCACTTCCGCCATGAACTTGTTGGTGAGCCTGGGTGTGTCATCAGGGTGGAAACTCAGTGATATGTGTCCCACGAAATTCTTCAGTGATGGACGCATCCGAGCCTGTGCCTTGAAACTGGCAACAATAGTGACATTAGAAGTGGTGCTTACACCAGCAGACGCTATGATGACAGTGTTCTTGTGGGCTATGTCATTCGCATAGTTGACCAGCCCTCCGAATCCCCTGCCGGTGTTAATCTGTGCTATCATAAAAGTTGCTATAAAAAAGTATGTGCAGATAAATGCCCAAGTATGTGCAGATACTTGGCAAAGTAAGTGCACATAGTGGGACGAGTAAGTATATATCCCTAAGAGTTGCCCAGCCGGACGAGAACCTCGTCAATCCTCCCTGCCAGTTCCAAGACCCTCTTTTCAACAAAGGAGAAATGGTGGACGTGAGCCTCATGGGCGAGCTGATTGAGGTTGTTCGCCATGCCCGACAGGGAGCGTAGATTGGTGGCATCCTCCTTCGACATCGCCTCACGGACGTAGCCGTTGACGGCAAGTTCATAGACGAGTGAGGACAGAGAGCACTGCCTGTTCTTGCTCCTTCGCAACAGCTTCGTATAGTTGCCTTGGTCGAAATAGACCTTGACGGAATACTTCCGTTTCTCCCTCTCGTCAGACCTTGGGCGACCGCCCTTGTTCTTCTGATTCCTGCTCTTGAGTGTTTGGGGATTATCCATATCTTTGACTGTAGTGTGTGGCACGGTCGGCTTCTCTGTCGTGGTTTTTCGGGACGTAAAACCTATACTTGCTCCCCAAACACTCCAAACTTTCTTCTCAGACGTGGCAATCAAGATTGCTGCGCTGCCGGAAAGGGAAAAGAGGGAAGACAGATAAGGGTGAACACCCGAAAGGCAAGGCTGCGAAGCCATACCGAACCGTGGTTGATACAAATGGCTGCAAACCGCTATCTGTCGGCTGCTGCCGCATCGGTATGTGAGGACAGTAACTTCTGGATGGCGGAAAGGGCGTATCGCTTCTTCCTGCCCATGCGTGAAGGCACGAGGTAGCCTTTCTTCTCCCATGACCAGAGTGTGGTCTCACAGACACCGCACATCCTGGCAACTTCATCCGTACTCAGCCAGGTCTCATCTTCGGGAGTCTGCTCCATCATGAGTGCCTTGGCTTCCATCGCTTTCTCAATAAGTCGGTCGGCAAAGAGAACAAGGTCGTCACTCGACACCTCGATTTTCATTTTGCCGCCTGCTTCTATCATGCTTAGTAGGTCCATAAATCTAAAAAAGTTATCCTGAAACAATCTTGTTTTGTAAAGGCAACAGGGGGAACTGGTACAACTTGTGTACAGCCAAAATCCCCTGCAGCCGTAGTCTCTCATATAATATTCCTGCCAAAAGAATGTGGCATCAATACTGGCAAATGTCCTGTCAGTCGAGCATCCCGATAAGTTCCCTTTTCATCTCGTCATCAATGGTGCGGTATCTGGCAAATGCCTGGCTGCCGTTGGTGTGTCCCGACATGGAGGAAATCAGACTTGGGTCTTTCACCTGCTTGTAGAGGTTGCCGATGAAGGTCTTGCGTGCCGTGTGAGAGGTCGCCACTTCATAGAGCGGCTTCTGTACATTCTGCCTCGTCACCGGGTCGAGCACACTGACAATCCTATTGATGCCCACTGTCCGCAACACCTCACGGATGCCCTTGTTGTAGTCGCTCACATTGTAGTGGGGAAACAGCGACTTGGTGGGGACACCCCGGTATCGCTCATAGATGGTCATGGCGGTCTTGCTGAGTGGCACACGTATGGTTCTCGCATCGTGCTTCATCGTCTTGTGGGCGATGTACTCCAGCACTCCGTCAATGACACTTCCGTTAGTCAGACGCATCAGGTCGCCGAAGCGGCAGCCGATGAAACACTGGAAGACGAACATGTCACGGAACATAGCCAGATGAGGGCTGTCGGAAAAGTCGTGGCTCCATATCCTGTCACGCTCCTCGATGGTGAGGAAGAACGGAGTGCCGAAGATGGCTTTGGGTATCTCGAACACGTCAAAGGGGTTGTTCTTGGTGATGCCTTGGTGGATGCACCACCTTACAACTGTCCTCAGTCGGGTGAATACCGTATGCAGCGTGTTGTCCGAACGCTTCGTTCCTGCTGTCCACTTGTCCATGCCCAAGTAGAGCTGCGGGTATTGGTGATAGTATTCATTCTCATGGGTGAGATAATGCTGGAAGGCTTCCAAATCATCCACGGTGAAATTGTCCACATTCAGGGTGTAGTCCTTCTTCTTGCGGGCGTTGCGCTGAAACCTCTCGAAACGCTCAATCTTACCCACCAGTCCCCTTACCGAAGTGGCTTGCCGCTTGTCGAAGTCCTTGTGCGAGATATATTCCTCCACCAACTTTGAAAGCCTCGTTTCTTGTACAGTAGCCTGTGTGAGCTTGTACGCATTCGGATGGTGGAAGCAGAATATGGTCTTTTTCAGCCAGTCGCTCGTTGCGCCCTTGAAGTATTCCTGCGACACCGTGCGGCACAGGTCATGGACGGCATCGTTCAATATCCTGCGCTCCTCGTCACGAACCATAGTCACGCGGCTCTTGTAGCCTTGCCTGTCCGCATCCCAGTAGGCAGGATTGATGGAAAGTTCCGTTGCCGCCTTGATGTCGGTCTTGGTGTCATTGTCACGAACACGGATATAGATGGTTGCTTTCTTCTTGGCAGTGGCGGTCTGCCTTACAAATGCTGTTACGTTCATAGTATGTATATATCTAATGATTATATATAAGGTGGTGAAATCACTCTTCCAACATGCCAATCAGCTCACGCTTCATGGAGTCATCGATGGTGCGGTAACGTTGGAATGCACGGCTCTGGGGCGAGTGCCCCGTGAGTGAGGAGACCAAAGCCTGGTCTTTCACCTTGGCATAGAGGTTGCCGATGAAAGTCTTGCGTGCCGTGTGGGAGGTTGCCACATCGCAGAGCATCCTCTGTTCGGGTTGTCTGGTCAGAGGATTGAGCACAGTGACCATACGGTGTATGCCAGCGAAGTCAAGCACGAACTTGATGTACATGTTGTATTGAGCCTCGCAGATGGCAGGGAACAGACGTGGCGAGACATGGCTGTATCTTGCCAGTATCTCTTTGGCTGTGTCACATAGAGGCACACGCACAAGCTCTGTGTTGCCGTTGTTCAGGTTCTTGCCGGGGATATACTCCAGCCATCCGTCAATGACGTTGCTGCGTGTCAGATTGAACAGGTCGCCCATCCTGCAACCTACAAGACACTGGAAGACAAACATGTCCTTTACAAGGGAGGCATGGTAACTGCGTCCATACTGGCACTGATAGACTTGGTTGCGCTCCTCGATAGTCAGGTAGTAGGCATCGCCATAGACATGACCGTGGGTCTGCACCTGCCGGAAAGACACATCGTCCGAATAGCCCTTCTTGACACACCAGTTGAGAAATGCCTTCAACCGTAGTCCTCCGCTAAAAGAGGAGTTCTTGGAAGAGGGGCGCATGGTGGAGTGGTACAGCTCGAATTTGGCGAAGAAGTCGGGATGCTTCACATAAAGGTCGTATTCCTCCGTCACATATTTCATATACTCCTCAAGCTGCTCCGCTCCAAAGGTAGAAACCTCATACCTGAAATTGGTATCACCTTCCATTTCCCTTTTCCATGCCTCCAATCGTTCAAGCCTTCTGAACACGGCACGGATTCCGCTTGCGTTCTTGGTCTTGTATTCGGTCAGATACTGCTCGGCTCTGTCGAAGAAGCCGCTTCCCCATGGTGTGGTGTCCTCTGCCTTGGTATTATCCTTGCTCTTTCTGTCAGGATGGAGGAAGTCATCAATGATGGCTGTCAGAACAGGGCAGGTCACATCCTTGTCAACATTCGCCTCGACATACGCTATCATTTCCTTCAACGTGTTGTTGAACTTCTCACGCACCTCCTTGGGCACTTTCGTCGTGTTCTTGTAACCGGGGATTTTGCTGTCCCAATAGATGGGGTCGATGTGCATGGAGGTTGAAACCTTGACATCCTTTTCCCTGCCAAACATCACTCTGATATACACGAGTGCGTTGCTTTTTCTCAACACTGCAATTACCTTCATATTTCTTCAATTTTATCTGTTTTTATTCAGTCTGTGGGTACAAAGTTAGTAATGTTCCGACAATTGTTCCCAGAGAAATCAAACTTATTGCAAACCTGTTTAAGAAGTTTAAGATTTGGATTATACTCGTAAATCCTTCTTTTGTAGCGTGTTTTCTTTAGTTTGACATTCATTTTATCATACTTGACTTGAGTATGATTTAGCCAAAATGCGTTTTCCTCCGTGACCGTGGTCAGGGCCGATGTACCCGCCTCATAGTTTCCGGCGGTGTTCTGGGCGAGGCAGGCGACGGTGCCGACAAGCAGCATGAGTGCCAGCGAACTGAATCGCGGGGATGTGACGAATTTCTTGATGGAGTTCTTGATTTTCTGTAATTTGTTCATCTGTTTCGTTTTGAAATTGTTTAACGGTTCTCTTATTTCTCATTTGCGCATTTGAGTCTGTTTATACACGGTAGCCGAAGAAGGCGGGGAACACGACGGTAGCCCCGATGATGAACAGGATGGCTCCCACCACCATCATTATCTCTTTCTTCCAGCCTTCCTCTCCGGCGTTTATCTTGAAGTAAATCTGCAGGCTTGCGATGACGGACACGATGCCGGCCACGGCATAGCAGACATAGACCACGTAGAGCAGCATGGTTATCACGAAGTCATGGGCTTTCGCCAGTCCGTCCGCACCCCAGCTGTAATCCACTCCGCCGCATTTGGCAAACGCGGACTGGCAGCAGACGGCAAGCACAGCCGTCAGTGCCGCACGTGCAAGGTCAGTATGTCTCACGGGTATGGCTGATTGTGGATTTACGGAATGCAATGTCTGATTTCTTGGCATACAGCATCTGTTCAAGTTCGTCATACGGGACACCTCCCTCGCTTGTCACGTCGGTCTCGTCCATGTTTTCTGTTAGGTCATCGAAACGGCCCTTGCCGTTCCCGGCGGGTGCTTCCTCTTCCGGTTCCGAAACACTCGGACCGTCGCTTCCCCTGTCTGTCTCTTCTCCGATGGAGAATCCGTCGCCGCTTTCCCTTACCGGAGTGGCGACAACTTCATCCTGCATCCCGCTGACATCAAATTCCTCGACCGGGGTGTCTTTCTCGTTTTTCTTGCCGTAAAGGTCTTTGCTGATATGGTAGCCGTAATAGATGATGTAGGCCACTGTCAGCACGATGACAAATATTACATACGGAGTCATTGTCGTTTGTGTTAATTTGGGTTTGAGTTTTATTTTTCGTGCAAAATAATATTGATTATTACGAGCCATGAAATTATATTCTCAAAAATCCCCGTTTCTTAACGACAATTAGTATAAAACACTGATTTCAAACTCACTTTCATACTCTGAACACTATTTTGCGTAAATAGTAAGTATGAAAATGCCACAGTATGATTATGCGTTGATTTAAGCAATATTTGTCCTCAAAGAAGGCGACTCATCGTTTTATTTTATTCCGGGCGTATTATAGAATACGCATAAAGTAAAATGACCGGGAATACGGTTCCCGTTTGTCTGTTTTGTCAAAAAATCCGTATTTCTCGCTTCTCAAAATGAGTTTTCTCGGTAAAAATTTGGTTATAGTTTATTTTAGTGCTAATTTTGCAACCGAAATAATTTCCAAATGGGAACTAAAATAAATAAATTGCGCCAGCGAACCCCATCCAACGGGATATTGCTCACTTCATGGCTGGTAAAATCAGGCTTCAGCAGAAGTGAGGTTTCCCAATATCTGAAATCGGAGTGGTTACAGCGTATATCCACAGGTGTATATCAATTCACCGGAGACAGGCCGTCGCTTTACGGCATATTGGCTTCGTATCAGAAACAGGCCGATTTGAAATATAATATAGGTGCCGCTTCCGCATTGGAGCTGAAAGGATTCTCTCATTACATTGCGATGGGGAAGCCGACTGCCGTTGTCTTTGCTCCGGTGAGACCCCCGCTTCCCAAATGGCTAAACGAGGCCGACCTTGACATGAACCTTGCGGAGGTGTCATCCAAAGTGCTGGGAACCGCAGGAATAGAGCAACTGGATTATCAGGGACAGACATTGACGGTCTCATCGCCGGAAAGGGCGATAATGGAATGTGTCCTGCTCTCACCGGCCCGTTATGACCTGATGGATGTGTATTATCTTATGGAAATGCTCACCTCTCTTAGAGCCTCCCTTGTTCAGCGGCTGTTGGAGGACTGCACTTCCGTGAAGGTAAAGCGGATGTTCCTGTATATGGCGGAAAAGGCGCGTCACCGCTGGTTCGCCAAACTCGACCTCTCCCGCATATCCCTCGGTTCTGGCACACGGAGTTTTGCAAAAGGCGGGGTGAAAATCCCTGCATACGACATTGTAATACCCAAGGAGCTTGCTGATAATAAATAACATTACCAATTTATATGAATATTGATAATCTCAACATAGTAAAAGAGCTGATATCCGAAAAGGAAAACGGACGAGTAGAGTTCAAAGAGACCACCGGCCAGTTGGAACGCGGAATGGAAACACTCTGCGCCTTTCTGAACGGTAAAGGCGGAACAGTCATGTTTGGTGTAACGGACAAGGGTAAGATTATCGGTCAGGATGTGAGCGACAAGACGAAACGGGAGATTGCGGAAGCAATCAATCGCCTGGAGCCTATAACGGCGGTGCAGATATCTTATGTCCCGATACCGGACAGCGAAAAGAAAGTCATTGTATTCCATGTGGATGAATCAGACCTTGACCGTCCGTTTTGTTATAAAGGACGGGCTTACCGGCGCACCGAGAGCGTGACATCCGTCATGCCTCAGGATGTCTATAATCAGCTTCTGATGCAACGCGGAGGCAATTATGGATGGGAAGCTATGGTAAATCCGGAACTGCAGATTGAAAATCTTGACGAGAAAGCCATCATGGGAGCCGTGCGTGGAGGAATAAGGGGTGGACGTCTGCCCGAAACCACAATGACGGAGGATATTCCCACCATTCTTGAAAAGATGGACCTGTTGCACAACGGAAAACTGAACAATGCGGCAGCCGTGTTATTCGGACATAAATGCTACGGCTACCCACAATGCCTGTTACGGATGGCGCGGTTCAAAGGGACAACCAAAGAAGAGTTTTGGGATAACCAACGCATCCAAGGCAATATCTTTGAGCTGCTGGATGCGGCAATGGCGTTCTTCTTCAAGCATCTGTCTCTATCAGGAAAGATAGAAGGGCTGCACCGCGAAGAAGAATTAAGCGTCCCATATAAAGCATTACGGGAGTGCTGCATCAATGCTTATGCACATCGTTCTTACCACCATCCGGGAAGTTCCGTCAGCATCGCCATATATGATGACCGAATCGAGGTTACGAATAGTGGTACATTCCCTCCTGATATGTCAATGGAACGCTTGTTGAGTTTCCATGACTCCCGGCCTCATAACCCCATTATCGCCAATGTCTTGTACAAGAGTACGGTTCTGGAAAGCTGGGGACGAGGCATAAAGCTGATGATTGATGAATGCAGACGGGTAGGCATTCCCGATCCTGAATTTCATGCTGACAGCGGGTTTATATGGGTCACATTCCGTTATACAAGGGTGGTGGCCGGTAAAGACCACCCAAGTACCACCCAAGTACCACCCAAGTACCACCCAAGCACAGCCCAAGTAGAGAGCCTGATTGCAATAATGGGAGAGGATATATATTCGGTTACGGAAATGATGGAAAGACTGCAGCTGAATAACCGGAGGTATTTCACCAAGGAGTATTTGAAAGTTGCCATCACGGAAGGGCTGGTAGAACCTATCTATCCCGAAAGCCCGAAGCATCCGAAACAGAAATACCGTCTTACCGACAAAGGGAAAGGACTGCTGCAACAATAATGGGTGTATGGCTTAAATTGTATCGGGGGTCTATAATTAGATTACGAAATCGGATTTGGGGGAGCCGCTGCGGTTCCCCAAAGTTCCCTGAAGTTCCCAAAACCATCCCGTTTTGCCCCATTCATTGCGCCCCCCAACTCAATTCTGCCACCGTACTATACGGCTGTCAATATCCCTACGGAGAAAAAGGAAGCGGAATATACAATGTGGCATATTGCGGATATTGTCGAGGCGGACAAGTGTTGGGAACCGACAGAATATGAACTTTCTCTCGTTAATATGATTAGCCGTCCATCAAATCAATAAATTATCACATAATGAATTTTAGTAGTGCCAACATCAAACATTTATATATCATCGGGAATGGTTTTGACATACACCATGGTGTTAACAGCAGTTTCTTGAATTTTCGTAACTGGCTGGAAAAGGCCGAACCGAATATATACTCACAGCTATGTGATTTATATGAAATTTCAACAAATGAGAATAAGGCCAAAGAATGGTGGAATGATTTTGAAAATATGCTCTCGGAAGTGGATTTCAATAATTATGTTGAAAATGTTGTCATTGAAAACTATCCTGACTTATCAAAAGATGATTTCCGAGACAGGGACTACCACGCGGCCGAATATGCGGCTTCTGACGAACTGGGAGCTTTGATCTATCATGTAAAACGCACGTTTAATGCATGGATTGCCTCTCTTGACAAAGCAGAGGACTCCAAACGAATCCATCTTATACGAAAAGACTCTCTGTTCATCACATTTAACTATACCCGGACGTTAGAGGAACTGTATCAGATACCTGATAATCAAGTTCTGCATATACACGGTATGGTTGGAGATGACGAACTTATTTTAGGGCATGGCAAGAATTATGCGGAGTTAAAAGAGGATTGCGAAATGACCCTATCCCAACCTCCGGCAGACCTCGATGAAGAAGAATTGGAAGACTGGTATTCTTCCCATTATGATTTTGTAACGCAGCAGACGCAAGAGGTCGCAATATCGCAAATTGCTTCTCTGCAAAAGGATGTGCAACAGATTATTTCGGACAATCGTTCAATTTGGGATAGTCTTGCAGAAGTTGAAATAATCCATGTTTTCGGCTTTTCTTTTTCATATATTGACATGCCTTATCTAAGTACGATTATCAACCATATCAATACAGATAAAGTAAAATGGGTAATCAGCGCCTTTTCTAATAGGGACAGAGAAAAAATAGAGGCTTTTATGGATGATGCCGGCATTAAAGATAATTTATGGAAACCATTGGTCGCATTACACAATGTGCAGAAATACAAACAACTATCACTTTTCGATGACTTGTAACACGGTTCCCTGTCTTATATTTCCTTTTCACACAGAAAGATAAAACAGGGAACTTTGCATATTGAAGACAAAAGTCAGGGACAAAAACGCTTGCCACGGAGAAAATCGTTAAGGTCTTTGTACCCCTTATAGACACCCGATGCGTCATGTATCCCGTCACGGGCTTCGTTAAGCGCGTCCACAGCCCTGCGCCCGGCATCGTCATTGTCGAGGCAGCAGGTGACGGTTGGATAAGGCGCAAGCCATTTCATCGCCTTGCGGAGATTGGAAACGGAGTTCAGCACCACGAAATCCATTGTCTCGGCAAACGGCGTGAAATCCGACCGGCGGCATAAGGTCATGTAGGACAGGAAATCCATGAATCCCTCAAAGACGGTACACAGGTCATTGTGGCTGCCCATCTGTATGAGCGATACATCCTTTTGTCCGACCGTTCCCTTGAAGAACGGATTCCTCACCTCATAGCCGCCTTGGACATTCCCGAAACCGATGCCGTAGTAATGGCGGCATCCGAGCGAGAAGTGTATCTCACGGCAGAACTCCGCTGCAACGGTGCGGTCTATGCCTCTGGATCCGAGGTATGCCAGCAGTTTCTCGTTGGAAAGCGGTCTCACGGTCACATTATGGAATGTACCGGCACGTTCACCCTGCAGTTCGGACGGCAGGCGTTCTCTGATGACCAGCTCTGCCGTGGTGTAGTTCTGGATATGTCGGATTACTTCCATGATGTCATTGGTGTTGTACATCATCTTGCCGAGGTCGATGATGTCGCCGCTTTCCATCGTGGCAAGGTCGTACCAGCGGTTTTTCTTGCGGCTGACCTTGAACGACGGATGCCTGTCCTCCCGGTATGGGGCATGGTAAAGCGCGTAAGTCTGGTAATTGCGCACCGGACGGATGCCAATCCTTTCAAGAAAACCGATGATGTCGATTCGCTTGATTTCCCCGAAATTCACTGCCATGTTCAATTTCTCAAATCCGTTAGTTTATCCCTGTCATACCTGTATCCCCTGCCGTCCTTGACGACGATGCCCTTCGCCATAAGATGCTTGAGCCACATCACGAACGAGGTGCGCCCGCGCTTGTAGCCGGTTTCCGCATACTGTTCACGCAGTCTGGCGACAAGCGTGTTGTAGCCCTTGACCGTTCCACCGGCAAACACTTTGTCAAGAATCTCCTTGTGCTGCGGCACGGTGATATTCTCGAATGTCACCCGTTCCTCCTCATCGCTGCTGAAACCGGGAATATCCTCCGGCACGCCGTCCTCGTTGATGCGGAAGGCAAAGTTCGAGAATTCCTTTTCCCTGGTTATCATCGGGCGGACCTCGCTCACTTCGGGATTCAGCTCGCTTTTGATGATTTTCATCACGGTCTCCGCCTTGTTGTTCAGTTCCGTTCCGATGTGGCCTCTCGTGTTGTCATCGCTCTTGTTCAGGTGCAGCACAGTATGGATGTGTATGTTGTACATATTGGTCCACCGCATGAGGTCGTTGATTATCTCTACGGATTCTCCGGGAGAATTGATGTCGTTGATAAGGTCGCGGATGCCGTCGATGACAACGAAGCCGATTTTGTCGTCAACCTCCAGTGCGGAGTCGATGATATTTCGGCGTTGCTGCGGCGTGAACTCCCTGAGCATAAGGAAATCCAGCGATGACGCCTCGCAGTCGGACGGCAGCCCCGCCATCTTCAGTATGCGGTGAAGAACCTTGAAACAATGCACGCGGCTCTGCTCGGTGTCTATATACAGCACCTTGGTCTTGCCGTCGGGCAGCTTGGCGCGATAATGCAGCACCTCTTTCCCTGACAGTAAAGCGGCCACTATCGCACTTACATTGAATGTCTTTCTCGATTTCGGCTTGCCTACGGACGCGCTGAAATTACCCACTGTCGCCACCGTGATCTCATCGACCGTCAGTATCTCCGGCGGAAACACATAGCGGTCGGTGGCACGGATTTTGACATACTCGAGGAACTTCTTGAATTTCTCCCGGTTGGCCTTTTCCTGCGGCGTAAGCTCCTGCGGTGCCGGAAATATCCTGTCGAACGGGATTTCCTCTATCTTCATTTCTCCGCTCCTTTCCTTGTCTTACGGTTTCCCTTGGGAGGCTCCATCATGGTCTCGGCCGCCGCCCTGCGGCTCATCTCATGCTTGGAGTAGATGACATTGCGGCGCAGCACGTCATCAAGTTCCTTACGTTCTATGTATATGAACTTCCCGCGGGGCTTGAAATGGGTAATCTCCCGGTTGGAAGTCATAAGGTATATCTGGCTTTTCGATACCCCTATGTATTCCGCCGCCTCTTCGACGGTCAGCATCTCACGGCACATGAAGAGTTTCGACTCCAGTTCCTTGAAATGCTCGAATATCTCGCCGAGGTCGCCGTATCGCTCCATGAAGGCACAGATGGACTCGATGCGCTGCACAGCCTCGTCAACCGTGCTTTCTCCCATTTTGGAGAGCAGGTGGCTCACGTTCTCCACCCGCTGGAGGGTGGCTATAAATTCTGATGTCATAATCTGTCCTTTTTGTTAATAATAGCACTCATGCGGTTGCTCCGACCCATTGGGCATACCTGTTTCCGGCTCGATGACCATACGTGACCTTATCCATTTGTCAAGTTCCTCCTTATTGAAGAAGATACGCCCGTTGGTAGGACGGCTGTGAGGGATGTCATACTTGCGCACCAGCTTGTACAGGTGGCTTGTGGTAATGCCGAGATACAGGGCTGCATCCTCGACCGTGAATGTGCCTTTCAGATGAAAAAGCATGCCGATGAGCTGGTCAACGCGCGACAGCAACTTGTCGAGCTTGACGGAACACCGTTCTCCCCATTGGGTATCTGTGATAATCTGTTGTTCATTCATTGTTACTCTGTTTTTTTGATTCAACTTTCAGAGCCGTCGCCCCGTGTCTTGAAAGCTTTCGACTGCAAAGTAACAATGAGACAGGGCATTGAAAGCAATATTTTGAGTGACACTTGCAAAGTATCACTCAAAATAGCACTGTCACTCAGGATTTTGGCTGTCTATCGGACATATTTCTCGCGTATATGCTTCATCAGAATGTCTATGTCTTCCTTGTAGCTGAAGACACCGTTGCTCCTTGCACGGTTGAGCGCGGACGAGAAATTGGAACGTGCCTGCGGCTTGTTCTTCCCTTGCAGCAGGATGGAGCCGCTACGCTCAAGGACAGTCTGCCAGCAGCGGCTGACAAGGTTCATGGCACTCAGACAGTCAAAGAAATAGGCGATGCCCATAAGATTTACTGCCACCAACGGAGTGGTGAGTGTACCGTGCATCAGGCCGTTCATTTCCTGGACTGTAATTTTCTTCTGGAAGAAGCCGGCGTCATTGGCGCAGTCAGCAAGCAGTGGCATATCCTCGGCTCGGATTGCACACGAGAGTCTTTGTTCCTTCACCCGGTTCGCAGGGGCGGTTCCGGATGTTCCCGGATTTTGCTTTCCGTCATCACAACGTTCCGTATAGACAAGGAATATCACCTTATCCATGTCCGGGGTTTCCGGTGAGGGCCGGGTAAAGAATTGTTTGACAAGGTCTGTCCGCTCCAACAGGAGGATGCCGATTGCGCCCAACGCCTTGCGATGGATGTTCTTGTCTGCAGCGTTGTCATCTTCGGCATAATGATGACCGTCGAGGAACTGCAAGGCGAACACCCGCAGCGTCATTACGCCTGTGGCTACATAGTCCTGATACTCTCTGTGCGCTTCCAGCAACAGTTGGCGCAGGTGGTCCAGTCCTGCATCACCATTTACGGGCCGGGTAGAAAACTTCCCTGTAAAAAAAAGGAATAAGTTTTCGGATGAATGGATTTACTTCCATACTTCGGATGTTGTTAATGAGTAATTTATGTTTTAAGGATATAACAAAATCGGTTCTTGTATAAAAGAACCGTCTCATTTTATCCATGGAAAAATCGAATCTATGGAAGTTAGGTGAAGCATGACAGAGCGACATACAGGCAGCGCCATGTCCTGACAGGAGGAGCGGCAACAGGAGGATGAACAGGTTGGTCGGTATAAATATATACACACCTTGACTGACTGACCTTGATAGCCCGCCTGCGAAATTTTGGTTAGTCACTCTAAATATATACACCCTCTGACTGACTGACTTAATTTATTATTCAAACACACCGTCAAACAACGAGACGGCTTCGTCTTTCTTCGTATTGATAATCCGGGCGTAACGCTGGGTGTGCCGGATGGTGGTATGCCCGAGCAGCTGACTGGTAGTGTAAATGTCTATACCTGCTGTAAGACAGAGCGTTGCGAAGCTGTGCCTCGCCGCGTGAAAAGTGATGTCTTTCGTGATTCCGGCATTCTCCATCCATGTTCCGAGGCTCTGCCCGTAGTTTCTTGTCAGCCGGGGAAACACCTTGTCCTCCGCCGTGGCGTCCTCCGGCTTTTCCGGCAGCCATTTCCGGGCGTTCATGTTCAGCGGCAGGAACAGCTCGACACCGGTTTTATACTGGATTATCTCAACCTGCCAGTGGGTAGCGGTTCTCACAATGTCTTTCCAACGGAGATTCATGATGTCATAGATGCGCAGCCCGCTGAAACAGGAGAACAGGAACGCACCCTTGATGTCCTCACGGTAGCAGGGAGTGGCGATAAGCCGTTTTATTTCCTCTACGGTCAGATACTCGCGCTTGTGCTCCTTGATGGACAGCGAGGCTCTGGTTATTCCCTTGAACGGGCTTTTGGGTATCACGCTTTCACGCACCGCATAGTTAAGAGCGGCTCTGACATAGCATAAATACAGGAATACGGTGCTTTTTGTCATTTTTTTCCGATCTGTATTATGTGCGGAACGGCTGACAAGGTATTCCATAAACCTCGTAAGGTATTCTTTGTCCACATCGGAAAGTGTAGTCTCTGAATCATAATCCGTGACCTCCTTGACCGTCCTGTCTATCCACGCTTTTGATGATTCCGCACAGCTTTTCTTCGCATTCTCGGCATAGATGCCCATCCATGCGCAGAACGGCATCCGGGCCTTGTGTGATTTGTCCTTTATGCCCGCGATACGGTTGGTAAGGTCAAGTATCATTTCCTCCTTGATGGCGTTCGCCTGTGCCAGCGTATTGGCATTCATTATTCTTGACGGCGTGTCGGTCTCCGGCACAAGGTACAACTTCAGGAACTTGTAAGTCCGCTTGCCGTTATGGTATATATCCAGATATAGCGAACGGTTGCCGTTTTTCAGCACTTGCTCCCGGAGCCTTATCGGTTCCTTCATCACCACCTGTTTCTTCTGTCTGCCCATATCTCTTAATCAAATAGTCTGTCAATCAAATAAACTGCATCCACCTTCTTTTTGTCCACGATTTTTGCGTACACCTGGGTCGTTTCCACATCCGAGTGTCCGAGCAACTGGCTGGTGGTATAGAGGTCTGCGCCCATTGTCAGCGTCATCGTCGCAAAGGCGTGCCTACTCACGTGATAGGACACCCGTTTGGTAATGCCGGCCTTGGAAGTCCACGTTTTTAGCACATGGTCGCAATCGCTCAACGTGGGGACATCAAAGACGGCATCGTCAGGATCACCTTTCTCTCCCGGCATGAACTTCTGTGCCTGCAGGCTCAAAGGCAGGTAGATTACCTTCCCTGTCTTTTGCTGACGCAGTTCCAAATGAGTCTTGCCGTTTTCCTCGATTACGTCTTTCCAACGCAGTCCTTTGACATCACTGTACCGTAGCCCGCAAAAACAAGAAAAAAGAAACGCCGTCTTCACCCTTGGACTCCTACACGGAGTGTCGATAAGCGTCTGCACCTCTTCAATGGTCAGATACTCGCGTCTTTTGCGTTCCCCCTGTATGGAAGCCCAGTCGAATGACAATAAAGGATTGTCGCCAAGAATTTCCAGATCCACGGCATAGTTGAGGGCCGCCCGTATATATCCGCAGTAACCGGATATGGTTTCCTTTGCCAGCGGCTTTTTTGTCAATCTCGTCATCCGGGTGCTGAGATATTCTACAAATCCCTGAAGAAAATCCTTATCGACCTCATACAATCTTATCCGCGGATTATAAGCCTTCAGACACACTGATACTGCGTGTACATGATCGACAAGTGCTCTGCGTCCTTTTTTCTCCCCGGCTTCAGCGTATTCATCGAGCCATTCTATCAGCGGTGTCCGGGCTTTGTCCGAAAGGATTGTCGCCGGCTTCTTGTTGGTGATGTCAAGAATACGCTGTGCCTTGATGGCATTGGCAGCCTTGAGCGTGTTGGCATTCCTCTCCTTTGCCTCCTGCGATATTTCAGGGACAAGGAAGAGTTTAAGAAACTCATACCTGCGTTTGCGGTCGGTATAGATATCCAAATATATGGACTGGTTGCCGTCCTTGAGCTGCTTGAAGCGGATGCGGACAGGCACCGATTCTGATTTTTTTGTTCTTGCCATTCTCTGCCAATGCTTTATTTCGTGTGCAAAGGTACAAAAAATAGCTCAAAACGACTAACAAAAAAGTAACATAAATAACAGAAATAACAAAAAATAACCGATACCCCACCAAAAGCAAATCAAAATCACCTCTCTGTAATACCTTATAAATAAAGGCTTTTATTTGCACTTACTTATAAATTTCCTCTCTCATTTACGCCATTTCACTTTAGCCGCCATACCTTCGCTGTGCTTATGCTTGACTTGGGAGCGGACATCTACACTGTATCAAAACTATTAGGGCATAAAGAACTGGCGACCACACAAATTTATGCAAGTGCGCCCAGAATGGTCGCTTGATAAATACTTCTTTAGCAAGAAG
>ENA-UONZ01000242-UONZ01000242.1-human-gut-metagenome-genome-assembly--contig:-C93old-NODE-242-length-97193-cov-36.248461_pt1 | contig 97193 bp, 124 predicted proteins | sample MGYA00242468_ERZ724015 | MGnify/ENA metagenome assembly ERZ724015
TTAAAACCTAAAATGGAAGATAGATAAATAGTGAGAACGATAAAAACGGCATAATATGCCATACGCTCAAACAGTTCGACTGTGTTGCTGACCCAGAAAGCTCTCGTAAAGCCTTTAGCAGCACGCTGAGGGGAATTGTCCATGTATTTATATTTTTGTTAAAATGTTAATTCGGGGCAAAGATACGTTTTTTTTAGCTTACTGTCTGTATCTTTGTCAGAAATTAGGTACTAGAAAACTATGATTATAGCTGTTGATTTTGACGGAACGATTGTAGAACATCGTTATCCACGCATTGGTGAAGAAATTCCGTTCGCCATCGATACATTAAAGTTATTGCAACAAGAAAAGCACCGCTTAATATTGTGGAGCGTGCGTGAAGGAACACTCTTGGAAGAAGCTGTCGAATGGTGTAAAGCCAGAGGTCTGGAGTTCTATGCGGTCAACAAGGATTATCCTGAAGAACAAAAAAGCCATCAAGGCTTTTCCCGCAAATTAAAAGCCGACTTATTCATTGACGACCGCAATCTAGGCGGTCTACCGGATTGGGGGCTTATTTATGAAATGATAAAGAAGAAAAAAACATTTGCGGATATATATAGCCAAAATGATGATGAGCAGCAGCCTTTGAAGAAAAAGAAAAGATGGTTGCCCTTTTAACACTTAAAATGATAAATAAATGACTATATACATAAAAAATGTGATTAAATAATCAATTATTGAGATTATTCGGTGTATATTTGCATATCCTTATTTCTCGTAATCTCTGAAGATACGAGTATAATATGTTAATTTTGTTTGTTTTGTTTGTTGTGCACTCTTGTCAGGCGTGATTAGAGTGCACTTTTATTTATGCGCCTCTATTCTCCCACTTTTCTCTAAACTCCCACAATTGCTCTATAGTGGGATGAAAAGTCGGGTTTTCCCAATTCCTGGAAATCATTGCTATCAATGTTTCCAGATAATGTTTGCCATCAATAATTGTTGTACACTTATTGATCTGAAATCTCTCTGTCGGGTAATTATCAGTCTCAACCATTTTTTTTGCCCAATCCAGCAATTCCTGAACGGACTCATTATCATAAGTATGCTGTTCCATATCGTACATTTTTCTACAAAGATACAAAGTTTATTATAAGATTATGAGAACAAAATCAAGATTTCTTATGTTTATCATAAATAAAAACAAACTTAAAATAGAATATCTTATGATTTATAACTTTTTATTTCCAACAAAACCCAACACAACAAAAACATCTTTGTTGCTACTAGTAGTCCGGATTATCTTCGGAGTATTATTAATGAATCACGGAATACAAAAATGGAGTAACTTTCAAGAATTATCTGCCGTTTTTCCGGATCCACTGGGATTGGGCAGCCCTATTTCTCTCGGGTTAGCCATTTTCGGTGAATTGGTATGCTCAATGGCATTTATCGTCGGTTTTTTGTATCGTTTGGCAATGATTCCGATGATTTTCACGATGATAGTGGCATTTTTTATCGTTCATGCCAATGATGCATTTGCAGTCAAAGAATTGGCTTTCATTTACTTAATTGTATTTATAATCATGTATATCGCCGGACCCGGCAAATTCTCCATCGATCATATCATCGGAAATGAAATGGCACGCCGAAAATTAAAATCATAAAAAACAGGGATTATAACCTAAATAAACAAAAAAGTATTATATTTGCAGGTACACAAAAGAAGCAATATAAATATTTTTTATTAACTAAAAACTTTCTGACATGAAAAGAAACAAAATGGTTTTGGTTGCGGCAGTACTTAGCGGCAGCCTATTATTTAGTTCCTGTGTAGGTTCATTCGGCTTATTTAACCGCCTGACAACTTGGAATCAGTCTCTTGGTAACAAATTTGTAAATGAACTTGTGTTTTTAGCTTTCAACATTGTACCGGTCTATGGTGTAGCTTACCTTGCCGATGCTTTAGTAATCAACTCTATTGAATTCTGGAGTGGTTCCAATCCTATGGCTAATGTAGGTGACGTAAAGAAAGTTAAAGGAGAAAACGGTAACTATATGGTAAAAACGCTGGAGAACGGCTACTCTATCACTAAAGAAGGAGAAACTGCTTCTATGGATCTGATCTACGACAAAGAAGCCAATACATGGAATGTTGTCGCAAACGGTGAAAGCGCTGAACTTGTAAAAATGAATAATGACGGTACTGCTGACTTGTTCTTGCCGAACGGTGAGAAAATGAATGTAACTCTGGATGCTCAAGGTATGATGGCAGCTCGCCAAGCTACTACAAGCAACCTCATGTTTGCAGCCCGTTAACATAACAACCCAAGAATATATAATAAAGGAGATGGAACTCGACTTTGTTTCATCTCCTTTTTTCATACTCATTACCAACTATAATATCATTTCTAATCATATAAATTTAATGTTATGAATAAATTGCACATACATATCCTATCTATATTTTCATTCATTTGCTTATCTTGTCAACAACAAACGCCCAAAAGCCAAATAGAGCAAACAGCCGTAGACTTTTGCGAAGCCTTTTATAACTTCAATTATCCGGTTGCCGAAGAGTGGAGCACTCCTTCTTCCCTATCCTATCTTAGCTTTTTAGCCTCCAATATACAGCAGAAGCATATAGAACAATTAAAAGCACAGGGAACAGCCAAAGTATCTGTCGTTTCCAGCGAAATAGACGCTAATTCCGAAAGAGCAACGGTTGTTTGCGAAATAAAAAATGCGCATATTATAAGTCCCATCAGTGGGGAAATGCAACAAATAAGTGTTCTGCAAGACACGCTCGAACTAATGAGGGAACGTAATAAATGGTTAATCAGAATGGATATCCCACGGCAAAATGGAAAGCGAAATCACGACTAAACTTAGGATGAATAATAGGGAAACGCTCTTTCTTTGTTTCAAAAGCCGGATTAACCGCTTTCATACCTCCGTCAAAACGAAGAATAAAGAAATCCAGGTCAAGCCGTAAGCCTAAGCCATAAGCAACCGCTATTTGCTTATAGAATTTGTCGAACTTGAAAACGCCTCCGGGCTGATTTGCATAGTTACGGATCGTCCAGATATTACCTGCATCCACAAATACGGCTCCTTGAAATTTCCAAAACAGTTTACTCCGATATTCAATACTCGCATCCAGTTTAATATCTCCCGATTGGTCCAACAGGTTTCCATTTCCGGAGAAAGAACCCGGTCCTAAATCACGCACGGCCCATCCACGTACGCTATTAGCTCCTCCGGAAAAATATTGTTTCTCAAACGGAATCGTTTTTGCATTCCCATAGGGTACTGCAATTCCCAAACCGGCGTGAAACGCAAATGAGTTACGGTGGTCAATCCGTATATTCTTTGCGAAATCAAATTCACCTTTCAGATATTGGGCATAGGGAATTCCCAGAATGGCATACTCACCATTATCATTCTTCCGGATATTGGCAACTTTGGACAAGGCATACAATATATTTCCCGCAGACTCGAAATTAAAGCGGATAGAATATGAATTAGAAGCAATCGTATTATTGACGATAGATCCACCTACACTATTATAATTGTAACTATATCCCATATTTACAATCAAGCGGTCTTGATAATTATATTGGAATATATGATTTTGCCCTTTATTGATATAATCTTCTCTGAATCTGTCTGAAATACGCGGCAAATAGAGAAAACCAATATTAATCAAATCGATACGATGTTGAATTTTCTGGCGTTGCGTCCATTTATAACTCCAGTTGGCAGATGCCATCGTCCGCAGGAACTCCGGCCGTAACTGATAATTATACTGCAACCCGAACTCAGTGGTAGCCCTGATCTTACGTTTAAAGTCAGAAGAAAGAAAGGGAAACAAGAAGTTAGGGAAATTAATGCTTGTCTCCACCCCGTATTCGGTATAGTTGTTATTCGAATAGCCTGCCTGAAGTCCGGAGATCACCTCGTATGCCCCGCGAAACTTTATCATAAAAGTCTCCGAACCACGAAATAGATTCCTATTCTGAAAAGCGACTGAAGCAGCCGCCCCCAAGTCTCCGGCGGAATTCGTTCCTTCCACCTCAAAAGACACAGACTTATGCTTGCTTTTTGTCAGCATTACATAGCAATCGAGCATTGTCGAATCTCCTAACTGAGTCTCAAAGAAACGGATATTAGTATATTTCAACGCCGACAAACGCCCAAAGCTGGAGTATGTTTGCTGTACATCGCGTTCATTATACAAATCTCCGGGACTAAAACGAAGGTTATCCGTCAACACTTTGGGGCGTAAATAAAGTTTATCTTTATAGAAAATAGGATATCCTTTATAATGAATAGAGTCGTTGATTTCCACACTGCTCAATGCCGAAGATTGCAGGACATCATAATCAGTGATAAAATTAATCTTATTGATCCAATATTGCTGATGTGCTCGTGCCGAATCATTCGTATGAGCCTTGTAGGGCCGCAAAAACTGAGTCAAATCGACCTTATAGGTATTACGGACAGTATCGGCAGTATAGCCTATATAGTCCTTATTAAATTTATAATAACCGTTTTGCAACAATTTATCCGTGATACGTTGCCTGTCCGCATCCAATACATTTACATCAAAATACATTCCCTGTTTCAACAGACTCCTGGCAGAATCCTGCTTGAGAAGCGCTTCTATTTTAGGATCGGATATATTATATTTAATGGACTGAACAACGTACGGTTTTCCCGCAGTCACGTCATAGTATAATTTTATCTTCTTCTTTTTGATCTTTGTCGAACGTTTTACGGTAGCTGCCATATATCCCATATTATGCACAGCCTTCGTGATTTCCTCTTCAGAACGCAATGCTTCATCCTCATTATATATCACGGGAGCATCACCTATTCTCCGTAAAAACTTATTTCCCCATTTAGTAGAATCACGTCCGGAAAGATTGTAAACGTAAAGCTGGGTCTTTATCAGACTAAACCACTTGGCATTAGGATTCTGACGAACATACATTTTCAATGAAGAAGGGCGGATACTTTTCTCATCCGTACGAATTTTGACTTCATCCAACAGATATGAACCATCCGGCACAAACTTGGTGGCAGTGCACGAAGCAAGTGACAAGACAGCGACAGAAGCAAGCAAACAAAGAAAATCTCTCCTCATACGGTTCTTACATCGATAGCATAAAAAAAGTGATTACAAAGATAAATTATATTTTCCGATAGGGAAAATAATTTAAGAAAAAGAGAGGAAAGTAAAGGCAGATTGGAAATATCTTTATAGCTTTGCAAAAGAATATCAAATCTATGGCACCACTTAGTAAGAATAAAATAAAGTATATACACTCGCTGGAACAAAAGAAAATACGTAAAGAAGAACGAGTATTTCTAGCTGAGGGCCCAAAGCTGGTAGGCGATTTACTCGAATATTTTCCTTGCCGTTTTCTGGCCGCAACCTCATTATGGCTTCAGAGTCATCCGAATATATATGCGGATGAGATAGCAGAAGTCTCTCAAGAGGAACTCTCACGGGCAAGTCTCTTAAAAACTCCCCAACAGGTACTTGCCGTCTTTGAGCAACCGAAATATACACTAACTCCGGATATTGTCCGTCACTCCCTTTGTCTGGCATTAGACGATGTTCAGGATCCCGGAAATCTGGGGACGATTATTCGTCTGGCCGATTGGTTCGGGATTGAAGACATTATTTGCTCACAGAACACAGTAGACGTTTATAACCCCAAGACAGTACAAGCCACTATGGGTGGAATTGCCCGAGTAAGGGTACATTACACTTCTCTTCCGGATTTTATCCGTTCGCAAAGCAAAGAGATACCCGTGTTCGGTACTTTTTTGGATGGACAAAATATGTATGAGCAACCATTAGCCGCTAATGGATTGATTGTGATGGGAAATGAAGGAAACGGCATAGGGAAAGAAGTGGAAGCGTTAATCAATAGAAAACTGTATATTCCCAATTACCCACAAGGCCAGGAAACATCCGAATCGCTCAATGTAGCCATTGCTACCGCAGTAATCTGTGCCGAGTTCCGTCGACAGGCCGCATGGAAGTAAAATCAAAGGGATAAAACAAATAAGGAAACAATACTTCTCCATTCTTCCGGGATGTATCAAGAAAGTCGTTTAAAGTACAAGAAGACGCAGCTATAAGAACAGGAAGATTCTGTTGAAATACCGGGATGTTTTTAGCAACCATCCCGATATTTTTTATTTCTTCCATCTGATGTACAGGCAACAAAACAATTACACCCGGCAGCCATTCAACGGACTCCACTTCTTCAGTCAGTGGAAATATATTTTGAGCAACTCCTTCATCACTTATCTCCACTACCTGTTGCTTTACGAATCCGACACTGGGTATCAGTAAATAATGAGAAGCAAAACGTTTCATCATGACTAACGTGTTTGACGTCTTTGCTGCTGACGCCTGCGTTGATTCATCTGGCGTTCCTTGCGCTGTTCCATTCTTTCCTGCTGGATATGTTGTTCCACTTCGATCTGCTCCGGCTTCTTCTCACGATGTGTTCCCGTACGGCGGCGGTTCATTTCTTCCGGTGTCAATCGTTGAACATCTTCTTTACCCTTCTCCTTCTCCACTACTCTCTCCAAAGAATCAGCCTTATGATCGGAGAGTTTCTTCAAAGAATCAGCTTCCAAAGCTTTTATCTTATTCAGCGAATCACGGACAGCAAAAGCAAGTGTATCCGTACAATGATAACGGGTCATGCTAAAGCAATCGGCCAACAATGACCCTGCTTTTTCCTGTCTTTCCATCGGATAGTAAATGAAGCCTTTTATCTCTTTCATCTGTCCCAATGTATCTGCAAAAAGACGGATTTTCTGAACTCCGGACTCGGTCACTGTTGTCCAATGACTAACTGTATCTTTCTCGTAAATCACCTGCATTGCCATAGTGACAGTTCTTAAAGAATCGGCCAACATCGGTTCCAGAAAACGATACCGCACTTCCCACACCAACGTATCCCGATCTTTATAGTTAGAGTCAGTCGGCAAGGTAAACACATATTGATTGTTCATCATCTCACCTGTGAGGCGCACCATACGCTGCCACGGCCATACATCAATGCTGTCTCCTTGTTTGGTTGTTTTCGGTTTCTTATCACGCTTGGCTATCAGATCGCCAACAAGTTCCTGCTCACTTTTCAAACGTACCTTTACCTTCTCATAAATTTTCGACAACACTTCTGTGTTACGTGTGTACCACACCATAGACGAATCAAACACAGCCTGCGTAGTTCCGTGTTTCCGAAAGACGGCATCAAGATACAACGCTTTCTTATAGTTCTCGCTATAAGGAAGGTTATCCCCCATAGACTTTGCCAGATGGTAATCATATAACAAATTCTCCATCTCTGATTCAGGGATTACCCCACCGGGTCTTTTCACTTTACACCCGGCTATCGCAAAAACCACTATGCAGACAAGACACAGATGAAACCGAAACTTATTATTCATGATTCACACTTTTCTTTTCTTCCTTATCCAACGAATGATATGACTCATTCAGATATTTACTATAAAAAAGCAATAAAGCAATGATACCACAGCTAATAGCAGCATCAGCAAAATTAAAGATCGGACTAAAGAATATAAAATGCTCGCCACCCACAAACGGCATCCAAGCAGGCCAGTTCGTATCTATAATCGGGAAGTAGAACATATCCACAACCTTACCGTAGAACCAGGTAGAATATCCTCCTCCTTCGGGCATAAAGCTTGCAATCTGCGAATGTGTGCTTTCATTGAAGATCACTCCATAAAAGACACTATCTATAATATTACCCAAAGCACCGGTCAGAATCAAAGCCACACAAACAATATAGCCTGTTTTGAATCCTTTTTTTATTATCTTGTAGAGATACCACCCTATCAACGCTACCGCAACAATACGGAAAGTGGTCAGGAACAACTTCCCAAAAATCTCCATGCCGAAAGCCATTCCATTGTTTTCGGTGAAATAGATATAAAACCAATCCGTCACACGTATGCTTTCATGCCAATACATATGAGTCTTAATCCAGATTTTAATGATCTGGTCAATAATTAATACGGAAAAGATAACGAGCAGGGCGATTCTCCCTTTCGTGAATAGTTTCTTCATGTGTTCATTATAAATTAAACATAACGAGCTACAAGTGCCGTGCGTAAACTTTGCGCAGCTACTTGTAGCTCGTTACCTGTAGCCTACTTGCTATCTGTTATTTTTTACCACTGTTCTTTGCTTCAATGCTTAATGTAGCATGAGGAACAGCACGCAGACGTTCTGCCGGAATCAACTTTCCTGTTTCACGACAGATACCATACGTCTTATTCTCAATACGTACCAAAGCTGCCTGCAATCCTTGTATGAACTTCAACTGGCGCTGTGCCAGACGGGTTGTTTCTTCTTTGGATAGCGTATTCGCACCTTCTTCCAACACTTTATAGGTAGGAGACGTATCATCGGTATCATTACCGTCCAATCCCATCAAACTCTTCTTCAACTGTTCATAGTCACGTTGGGCCAATTCCAGTTTCTCCATAATAATGGCACGGAATTCTTCGAGTTCCGCATCTGAGTATCTAGTCTTTTCTGCCATAATCTTACAATTTTAAAAGGTTAATCAATATAGTATTAGTCTTTTATCACATTCACAAACAGTGAGAAATCGTCAAAGCTAAGCTCTGTACCGTCTTTCACCTCATCAACAAGTTCAAGAGATGTGCCTAAAACCTGGTTACAAATATAAGTATTATATTCATTTACCGCATCATCTGTTTGCGTATTTTTCGAGATTGTTATTTTTATTTTGTCTGTAATCTCGAAACCGCTTGATTTTCGTATGTTTTGAATACGATTTACCAATTCACGGGCAATACCCTCACGCCGCAACTCTTCGGTAACGGTTACTTCAAGCGCAACAGTCAGCTTACCTTCATTGGCAACCAGCCATCCCGGAATATCCTCACTGAAGATTTCCACATCCGCTGCTTCAATAACAGCTTCCGCTCCATCCAGGTTCAGCACATATTTTCCATTCTTTTCCAGCTCGGCGATAGCTTCCTGCGACATTCCGGCAACAGCAGCAGCCACTGCTTTCATTTGTTTTCCAAACTTCGGACCCAATTTCTTAAAGTCGCACTTCACCTTCTTTACCAATACACCGGCAGCACCATCTACAAATTTAACTTCCTTGACATTAACTTCATTCATTATCAAGTTCTTCACCGCTTCGATATGGGCTTTCTGTTCTTCATCTACCACCGGAACCATGATACATTGCAGAGGTTGGCGCACTTTGATATTCACTTTACGACGTAATGCCAATACCATAGACGTTACATCCTGCGCCATTTTCATACGGGCTTCCAGTTCTTTATCTATGCTATTTTCCTGATATTCCGGGAATTTAGCCAAGTGGACAGACACAACATTATCACGTCCTGTCGCTGTAATCAAGTCTGTGTACAACCTGTCGGCATAGAACGGAGCTATCGGCGACATCAATTTAGCCACTGTCTCAAGACATATATACAATGTCTGGTATGCAGACAGTTTATCCTGTGTAAATTCACCACCCCAGAAACGTTTACGATTCAGACGAACGTACCAATTGGACAAATTATCATTCACAAAGTCGGAAATCAAACGTCCAGCCTTTGTCGGCTCATATTCATTATAACAGGTATCTACCTCTTTTATCAACGTGTTCAATACAGACAGAATCCAACGGTCGATTTCCGGACGTTCCGCCATCGGCACATCCGCTTCCTTATATTCAAATCCGTCAACATTGGCATAAAGCGCAAAGAACGAATAGGTATTATATAAAGTACCGAAGAATTTACGGCGGACTTCTTCTATTCCGTCTACATCGAATTTCAAATTATCCCACGGAGACGAGTTGGTAATCATATACCAGCGCAACGGGTCAGAACCATATTTCTCAATTGTACTAAACGGATCGACAGCATTACCCAAACGCTTGGACATCTTGTTACCGTTCTTATCCAACACTAATCCGTTAGAAATTACCGCTTTATAAGATACACTGTCGAATACCATAGTGGCAATCGCATGCAATGTGAAGAACCATCCGCGTGTCTGATCCACTCCTTCTGCAATGAAATCGGCAGGATATACCTGACGGCTATCCAACAGTTCCTTGTTTTCAAACGGATAATGGATCTGTGCGTATGGCATGGAACCAGAATCGAACCAAACATCTATCAAGTCCATTTCACGCTTCATCGGCTTACCGTCTTTAGAAACCAAAATAATGTCATCCACGTACGGGCGGTGAAGGTCAATCTTGTCATAGTTCTGCTCTGTATATTCACCCGGAACAAATCCCTTATCCTTATACGGGTTCGACTGCATGAATCCGGCAGCCACCGATTTCTCTATTTCATTATAAAGTTCCTCTACGGATTCAATACACTTTTCGTCCGTATTATCTTCCGTGCGCCAGATAGGAAGCGGAGTTCCCCAATAACGCGAACGGCTTAAGTTCCAGTCATTCAAGTTTTCCAGCCATTTACCGAAGCGTCCTGTTCCGGTAGACTCCGGTTTCCAGTTGATAGTCTTGTTCAATTCCATCATACGCTCCTTGCAAGCTGTAGAACGGATAAACCAGCTATCCAACGGATAATAAAGTACCGGTTTGTCTGTACGCCAACAGTGCGGATAGTTATGGACGTGCTTTTCTATTTTGAAAGCTTGCTTACCAGCCTTCATCATCATGCAAAGAGCAATATCCAAAGATTCGGCAGCCAGGGCAGCCTTCTCATCATATTTTCCGTCCACCGTAAACTGCGGGTCATAAGCATTCTTCACCCATGCGCCTTGATATTCCTTATATTTATCTACATCCACGCATTCCTTGACGAATCTTTCATCCAGTTCATCCAATAAATAGAACTTACCGGTAAGATCTACCATCGGGCGGGTTTCACCTTTCTTATTTATCATGAACAATGACGGAATACCTGCCGCACGTGCCACATTCGCATCATCCGCACCAAAAGTCGGTGCAATGTGCACGATACCCGTACCGTCTTCCGTCGTCACATAATCCCCTTGAATAACCCGGAAGCCTTTATCGCTGACTTTCCACATTCCGTCTTCGGAAACCTCTATCGGTTTCACCCAAGGAATGAGTTGTTCATATTCCATGCCCACCAGTTCCGTCCCTTTATATTCGGCCACTACCTTGAACGGAACCAGCTTATCTCCCGGTTTGTAATCTTCCAGATTCAAGTCCGCAGCTTTCGGATTAAAGTGAGTATTTAACAACGCCTTAGCCAAAACAACCGTAATCGGTTCTCCATTATATGCATTGTATGACTGTACAACCACATAATCAAATTTCGGGCCGACACAGAGTGCCGTGTTTGAAGGCAATGTCCATGGAGTGGTGGTCCAAGCAAGGAAATAAGGGGTTCCCCATCCGGTCATTTCCGGTTTCGGGTCCTTTATCTTGAATTGGGCAACCATCGTCGTATCCTTCACATCCCGGTAACATCCCGGCTGGTTCAGCTCATGAGAACTCAACCCCGTTCCTGCTGCCGGAGAATACGGCTGGATGGTATATCCTTTATACAACAATCCTTTCTTATATAATTGCTTTAACAGCCACCAAAGGGTTTCAATATAACGGTTGTCATACGTGATATAGGGATGTTTCATATCCACCCAATATCCCATCTTGTGAGTCAAGTCCTCCCATTCTTTAGTAAACTTCATCACATCCTTGCGACAAGCAGCATTATATTCGGCTACGGAGATTTTCTTGCCGATATCCTCCTTTGTGATACCCAACGCCTTTTCTACACCCAATTCTACAGGCAGTCCATGCGTATCCCATCCGGCTTTACGCTTTACCTGATACCCTTTCATCGTTTTGTAACGGCAGAAAATATCCTTAATCGTACGGGCCATTACATGGTGAATACCCGGCATACCATTAGCCGAGGGAGGTCCTTCAAAAAAAACGAACGAAGGACAGCCATCACGTTCTGTCATACTCTTGGCGAAAACCTGGTTTTCGTCCCATTTCTTCAGCACATCTTTGTTCACCTGTGAAAGGTCAAACTGCGAATACTCAGTAAATCTCTTACCCATAGCTATATCTACGATTTTACTATTTACAATTTACACTTTGAGGGGTATCCCCGTTTTTAAGGGTGCAAATTTACAAAAACATTTGTTTAGTTGAGCAAAAAGCAAAGACTTTTAATCGGAATCCTATAAAGTTAACGATTTAAACTGCCTGTGACCTAAACAAAACAGACCTATCCTTGTTCTACTGAAAAACCTAAAAGCACTTATCTTATGAATTACGGTATTAGTATTTTATTCAGAGCAATCCCTTTGGTGATGGCACTCTTTTGCTTCGGATACGGAGCATTCATTTACGGTTACGGAGATGCAGGAGGTCGCGTTGTGGCAGGCCCCGTCGTTTTTTCACTAGGCATGATATGTATTGCGCTGTTCTGTACGGCGGCTACCATTATCCGGCAAATCATACATACTTATAACCGAGCCGCAAAATATGGATTGCCGATCCTTGGTTATCTGGCAGCTATTGCGACAATCATCACAGGAATATGCATCTTCAGTGGAGCTGATTCTCCTTCAGCATTCGTTGCCGGTCATGTAATAACCGGTGTCGGATTTATTACAGGCTGCGTAGCCACTGCCGCCACTTCTTCCACCCGCTTTTCTTTTATTCCCGGAAACTCTAAAAGCACAGGGAATGAAGTTCCGGATGGAGCTTTTTCTTTGGGAGAAGAACGTACGATGGAAGCCGTTGTAATCACCATATCTTTGGTTGCATGGATATGGGCATTCGTTTTATTAGCCAACAGCCATGTTCATCCGGCTTACTTTGTGGCAGGTCATGTAATGGTAGGCCTTGCATGTATTTGTACCAGTCTGATTGCGTTAGTAGCTACTATAGCCCGACAGATACGTAATGTATATTCGGAAAAAGAACGTTCACAATGGCCGAAGTTAGTATTACTGATGGGATCTATTTCCTTCATTTGGGGGCTTTTTGTAATTTTCGCAGACTCAGGAAGTACAAACGGTACTACAGGCTATATCATGCTTGGGCTTGGTTTAGTATGTTACAGTATCTCCAGTAAAGTAATCCTCCTGGCAAAAATATGGAGACATGAATTCAAATTAGCCAACCGCATTCCTTTAATTCCGGTACTGACGGCATTGGCTTGCTTATTCTTGGCTGCATTTGTATTTGAACTTGCCACTGTACATTCGGATTATTTCATTCCCGCCCGCGTCTTATCGGGACTGGGAGCTATCTGTTTTACCTTATTCTCCATCGTCAGTATCCTCGAAAGCGGTACTTCCGGGAAGGGATAAAACGGGAATAAATCAAAGTTCTTTTACCACAGATTACACGAACCTTCACAGATTAAAGATTAAATGATTCATTCTTAATAGAAATAATCCAATAGGAATAATCTGTGCCAATCCGTGTAATCTGTGGTGAATTTTGAGCCACTGTCTTATTTCTTTAGTCTTACTTCATAAACATCACTTCTGCGATCTTTCAGATTACGTACGCTACCATAAGTATGCAGTTCATTCAATAAATCCAGATCCACATCCGAAACAAGAATCATCTCGGTATTAGGAGTCGCTTCCGCTCTCTTTCCGTCAGTCGGGAAAGCAAAGTCGCAGGGAGTGAAGACACCGGACTGGGCATATTGAATATCCATATTATGTACACGAGGAAGATTCCCCACACTTCCCGCAATAACTACAAAACATTCATTTTCAATAGCGCGTGCCTGCGCACATACCCGGACACGGGAATAAGCATTCTGCGTATCGGTCAGGAAAGGCACAAATAATATCTGCATCCCTTGATCCGCCATCAAACGGGATAGCTCGGGAAACTCTACGTCATAACAAATTAAAACTCCGATTTTAGCGCAATCGGTATCAAATGTCTGCAACAACTTACCACCACTCAACCCCCAACTCTTGATTTCATCCGGAGTGACATGCATTTTTTCATACATTTCGTATGTACCGTCCCGACGACAAAGGAATCCTACATTGTATAGAAGTCCGTCTTCTTTGACATACGGCATACTTCCGGTAATAATATTGATATTATAACTGATTGCCAGGTTGATAAATCTGTCGCGAATTTCCTCTGTGTACTTCGCGAGCCCACGAATGGCCTGAGATTCTCCTTTATCATTATACTTCGACATCAAAGGAGCATTGAAATACTCCGGGAAAAGAACAAAATCACTTTTATAATCCGATACTGCGTCCACGAAAAACTCTACTTGCTCAAACAAATCGTCCAATGTCTTATAACTACGCATCTGCCACTGCACCAAGCCTACACGGACTGTTGTTTTCGGATTAATATATTCCTGCGTAGGTGGCTGATAATAAATATTATCCCATTGCAACAAACAAGCATAATGTTTCGATTCTTCGTCATTAGGAAGATAATTGGTCATGACCTTACGGACATGAAAATCATTTGACAACTGAAAAGTCAGAACCGGATCATAGATTTCGCGCTGACGCACCCGTTCGATGTATTCTTTCGGACGCATCTTATCAGCATATTTATGATAATTGGGGATACGTCCACCAAACATAATAGCTTTCAGATTCAATGTTTCGCAAAGTTCCTTACGGTATTCATACATACGACGTGCCAGACGCAAACCACGATAACCCGGATGAATAAACACTTCAATACCGTAGAGGATATTTCCTTTAGGATTATGCGTGTTGAATGTTTCCTTACCTGTCACTTGCGCATACGTATGGTCATTCTTCACTTTATCATAATCGACAATAATAGACAGGGCACAACCCACAATTTTATCATCGACAACCGTAACAATCTGTCCTTCCGGGAAAATATTGATTAATTTCTGAATCTGGGCGTGAGTCCAAAACACATCGCTACCATCTGAATAAACGCGGGTAAACGATTGAGATAACTGTGCGTAATCCTCTATCTGAAGATTGCGTATCTGCACTTTATTAATTTTTATCGGATGTTGTTCCATAACAATACGTGTTTTTATAAAAGATAGTGCAAAGGTATAGCTATTTATAGAAAAGATACTGTTCAAAGCCAGAAAAAAGAAAAAGCACCGCTTTAAGAGAGGGAAAGCACCGCTTTAATTAAGCTAAAGCAGTGCTTTAGCTATGGAAAATGAATGCTTTTATTCAAGTCTACATAACACATTGAAGATCTGTTTATTGCATATACAAACAATTATGACACCATACCATTGATTGGTACGATGTCATAATCTCAATAGAGTCATGTCAAGAGAGCAAAGTCATAATGACACGATGAAATTACACTAACCTAACCTATTTATTTTTCTTCCAAAGTTTGCTCATATCTTCCAATGTCTTCCCTTTCGTTTCGGGTACCCAACGCCAAACGAAGATAGCAGCAGCCACACAGATAATACCGTATAAACTATATGCAAACATTGGGCTGAAATCGTACAATGCCGGGAAAGTAGAAGATACAATATAGTTGAATATCCATTGGAAAGCCACAGCGATTGCCACTGCTTTACCACGGATGGTGTTCGGGAAGATTTCCGCGATCAATACCCAGCAAATCGGTCCCCAGGACATCATGAAGAATGCTGCATACACAATCACTGAAAGCACCGGAAGGATACCCTTTATTGCCATACTGTCACACATCGCCACTGCAAATGCACCAACAGCCATACCGATAGAACCGATTATCAACAACGGTTTACGTCCGAAGCGGTCTACAGTGAAGATAGCAACCAGTGTAAAGACAATGTTTACAATACCCATAATAACCGTTTGCATCATACCGCCGCCTTCCGCACCTGCACTTTCAAAAATACGAGGAGCATAATATAGCACGGCATTAATACCGATAGCTTGCTGGAATACAGAGAGCAGAATACCGATCACAATTACCGCCACTCCATAAGTAAATATCTTCTCTGTTTTTTCGTGAGCGGTAGCTTTAATATCATTAAGGATTTCCTGTGCTTTTGTCTTACCATTGATCTTTTCCAGAATTGAGTAAGCCTTTTCATCCTGCTGTATCAAAACAAGATAGCGAGGTGTTTTCGGAACAAAGAACAACAACAGTCCAAAGAAAGCGGCTGGGAAAGCCTCCGAACCGAACATATAACGCCATCCTTCATAAACAGTCCACATATCAGATTCAGAACTGACAGACAGCACACCGGCTGCATCTTTCAAAATAACAGGATTCTGATGGTCGCCCATAATCAAGTAATTCACAAAGTACACTACCAGCATACCGAAGATGATAGCAAACTGGTTACACGATACAAGCGTTCCACGAATATTGGAGGGGGCTATTTCAGCAATATACATCGGGCAGACTGCAGAAGCCAGTCCTACTCCGATACCACCCAAAACACGATACAAATTAAAAGCAATCAGCAAATCCATGTTCGGCTTTCCATATTCGAAAAACAAGACTTCCGGATAATAGGAACCTAATGCTGAAAGGAAAAAGAGTACGGCAGCAAGCCTTAGAGAATTACGACGTCCCAAACGGGAAGCAAATATACCGGAGATCGCACCACCCAGTACACAGCCAATTAATGCACTGGAAGATGTGATTCCATGCATTACTTTATTGTATTGAAAATCAGAGGCCGAAAGGAAAAAAGCTTCCAAGCCTTTCTCTGCACCGGAAATAACTGCCGTGTCATAGCCGAAAAGCAGTCCGCCCAAAATAGCGACAGAGGTTATCGAATACAGGTAGAGTTTACTACCCTCGTTCGTTGTATTAATCATGGTGATAAGTAGTGTTGTAGTAGTTAGATATATCACCACAGATTACGCAGATGAACACAGATAAATTCAAAAGAGAGAAGAAAAGAATCTGTGAAATCCATGTAATCTGTGGTGGGTTAATTAGCAATACATATTCAAGATTGCTTCATAAAGTTCTTGTTTGCCACTAGTCTGTTTCGGTTCGCCATTTGCTTTAGCATAAGCAACCACGTCTTCCAACGTCAATTTGCCATCTTCAAATTCCTTACCTTTACCAGCATCGAATGAAGAATAACGGTCAGCCAACATCTTCTTATACGGAGATTCGTTCAACAGAGCTGCTGCGCTTTCCAATGCACGAGCCATAGCATCCATACCTGCGATGTGAGCAATGAAGATATCTTCCAGGTCAGTAGAGTTACGACGAGTCTTAGCGTCGAAGTTTGTTCCACCGTTACCCAAGCCACCATTACGGATAATTTGCATCATGGCCTGTGTCAGTTCGTAGTTGTCAATCGGGAATTGGTCTGTATCCCAACCATTTTGATAATCACCACGATTAGCGTCGATAGAACCCAACATACCGTTGTCTACTGCCACTGCCAATTCATGTTCAAAAGTATGACCGGCCAAAGTTGCATGGTTTACTTCAATATTCACTTTGAAATCTTTGTCCAGACCATGAGCTTTCAAGAAGCCGATTACAGTTTCCGTATCTACATCATATTGGTGTTTAGTAGGTTCCATCGGTTTCGGTTCGATCAGGAAAGTACCTTTGAAACCACGGGCACGAGCATAGTCACGAGCGATAGTCAACATCTGTGCCAAGTGTTCTTTTTCACGTTTCTGATCTGTGTTCAGAAGAGACATATAGCCTTCACGACCACCCCAGAATACATAGTTCTGACCACCCAATTCGATAGTTGCGTCGATTGCATTCTTGATCTGAACAGCAGCACGAGCTACTACGTCAAAATCAGGATTAGTAGCAGCACCGTTCATATAACGTGCATGACCAAATACGTTGGCAGTACCCCACAACAGTTTGATGCCTGTTTCAGCTTGTTTTTGTTTTGCATAAGCTACAATTTCTTTCAGATTGGCCTCATATTCTTCAATGCTTGCACCTTCAGAAACCAAATCCACATCGTGGAAACAGTAGTATTCGATACCGATTTTCTGCATGAATTCGAAACCTGCATCCATTTTATCTTTTGCAGCTTGAACAGCGTCTGCGTTACCGTTCCAAGGGAATTGTTTTGTTCCGCCACCGAACTGGTCGCCGCCTTCAGCACACAATGTATGCCACCATGCCATAGAGAATTTCAACCAATCTTTCATCTTCTTTCCATTGATTACTTTCTCTGCATCATAATAGCGGAATGCCATCGGATTTTTGCTATCCTTACCTTCAAACTTAATCTTTTCAATTCCAGGGAAAAACTCTTTTGTTGCCATAATTAATAATGTTTTTAGTGTGAGAATGCACCAATATGAACAGCACATTACTCACGATGTTATACTTAGATTATTTACTCATTGATTTTTCTAAACGATACTTCCATTTAGCATACGCGTCCGCATATTCCTGGCGTTTAGCCATATTAGGCTCAATCACATCCAATTTGTCAAGCGTAGCAAATGCCTCATTATTATCTTTATAGATACCTGCACCAATACCTGCACCTTTCGCAGCACCTACCGAACCATCCGTATCGTAAAGCTCAATGGTGGCTCCGGTCACTCCAGCCAACGTATCACGGAAGATAGAACTCAAGAACATATTGGCGTGTCCGGCATGAATCATCTTCACAGGAATCCCCATCTGCTCCATTATATCAATGCCATACTTGAAGGAGAACACAATCCCCTCTTGAGCTGCACGAATAATGTGATGTTTGCCGTGTGCGTTGAAATCCAGTCCGCGAATACTACATCCGATTTCTTTATTGTTCAGCATACGCTCGGCGCCGTTGCCAAAAGGCAGAATACTGATTCCCGCACTGCCGATAGGAGCTTTAGAGGCCAACACATTCATTTCATTATAAGATATTCCTTCGGGAGCTATATTTCGTTTTACCCATGAATTAAGAATACCTGTTCCGTTGATGCATAGCAACACTCCCAAACGTGTTTGGTCTATTGTATGATTGACATGAGCAAAGGTATTGACGCGCGATTGCGGATCATAATTTACTTCACCGTTCACTCCGTAAACCACTCCCGACGTTCCCGCCGTAGAAGCTATTTCTCCCGGATTGAATACATTTAAAGAAAGAGCGTTATTAGGTTGGTCGCCGGCACGGTAAGTAATCGGTGTTCCTTCTTTTAAACCCAACTCCTTAGCTGCTATCGCATTGACACGTCCCTGCTCTGCAAAGGTCGGTTTAATATCTGCAATCAAAGAAGAGTCGAATCCGTAATAATCCATTAGGAAGTCAGCCACCCGGTTGTTCTTGAAATCCCAAAACATACCTTCCGAAAGTCCGGAAACGGTTGTGCAAATCTCTCCACTCAACTTCATGGCAATATAATCACCCGGCAGCATTATCTTGTAAATCTGCTCATAGATGGCAGGCTCGTTTTCTTTAATCCATGCCAACTTGGAAGCTGTAAAGTTTCCCGGCGAGTTCAACAAATGAGAAAGACATCTCTCCTTTCCGATCGTTTCAAACGCTTTCTGTCCGTATGGCACAGCACGGGAATCACACCAAATAATAGCGGGACGCAACACATGCTGATCCTTATCAACGCATACCAATCCATGCATCTGATACGAGATGCCGATAGCTTTAATTTCAGCAGCACTCACTCCGGATTCGGTCATAATAGCTTGTGTAGTTAACTTTAAATTTTCCCACCAACTCTCCGGGTCTTGTTCCGCCCATCCGGGATTTACCGCGATAATGTTCGCCTCTGTTTTCGGAAAGAATGCCGATGATACACATTTGCCTGTTTCAGCATTTACCAAACTCGCTTTTACAGACGAGCTACCTATGTCATAACCTAATAGAAACATAATTTTATTTACGATTAAACGATTTACTATTTACGATTTACGCTCAATGCCCGACAATTAATACTATAACATTCAACGCCTAATACTTAATATTAATACCTAATACTTGAATAAAGTCTTACCGTCTTACTTTATTATATATCTTCTTGTCAAATTTATAATAACGTGCAGCCCGGTGAGCCACGCCTTGTTGCTTTTCTTCTAAAGGAACTACATATTCCATCATGGCTATTTTTTTATGGAAGTTACGTACATCCACAGCTTTGTCATATACCAACTCAAAAAGAATTCTCAATTGTGCAGCTGTAAATTTACGCGGAAGCAGTTCGAACAACATGGAAGGATTAAATTCTACGAACTGACGAATATAAGTCATTGCTTCCTTAATAATCAGATTATGGTCAAAAGCTAATGTTTTCACATCTTTCAAAGCAATCCAACAAGCCTGGTGATCATCCAAGTTCTTGTCCAATGTACGGTCTATCTTGACCATAGACAGATAAGCTATAGTCACAATACGCTCTACCCTCGATTGCATGGCCCGTTCCAACCAGCGCACATCTTTGGGATTACTGGTTCTGTTTTTAGAGCCGAATGCCTTAAACTGCATCAGATTTACATTTTTAAGTCCTGTCAATTCGTACAAGACACGTTGTGCAGCTTCGTCCAGATCCTCATCCATATATATAAGACTTCCGGGAAGTTTCATATCGTGATATACTTCACCATTATCTTCACCCGCACGTTTCACAAGCAACACTTTCAGTTGTTCTCCGTCAAAACCAATCACAACACAATCCACTGATATATGATTGTTGGCCAAAGGGGTATTTTTCTGTATATTATGCATATATATTTCTTTAAGACGATGCAAATATAGAAGAGAAATGCAGTCCTAACAAAAATAATAGATATGCTATAAAACATTGTTTTTCATATATATACATATCATACACAATACAATATGTACAGTTGGCGTTATCTTACAATTTACAATATGTATTTTAGTTATCCACGAGAGGAGTAATTGTATAAAGTACGAAAACTATATTCGCACTTTATTATCAGCACTTTTCGCATTTATACCGATAGATTAAAAAACCGGTACTTATTGTATTTTAAACGATATGTCCTTTTGTACCTTATCGTTTTTTATCCTATCTTTGCAACCTAAATATTAAAAAAACTAAAATGAAACATCATCCTGTCATTTTATCCATTGCCGGTTCCGATTGTTCGGGAGGTGCAGGTATTCAAGCGGATATAAAAGCAATCTCAGCATTAGGAGGATATGCAGCTTCGGCCATTACCGCAATTACCGTGCAGAATACATTAGGAGTGCACACTGTACAGGCTATGTCTCCCGAAATCGTTCGCGGACAAATAGAAGCTGTTATGGAGGATCTCCAACCTGTTGCGCTAAAAATAGGTATGATAAATGACATTCAGATCGTCCGTGTCATTTCTGACTGTATCCGAAAATATACTCCGCAATATATCGTTTACGATCCTGTGATGGTATCCACCAGTGGACGAAAACTAATGACGGACGAGGCCATAGAAGAAATAAAGAAAGAACTGTTACCACTTGTCACTTTAGCTACTCCAAATCTTGACGAAACAGCCGTACTTATCGGTAACCCCATCCATAACATTCAGGAAATGCAGGAAGCCGCCAAACTACTGACGGAACATTATCATATCAGTATATTAGTAAAAGGCGGACATCTGGGAGGTGATCTAATGTCCGACTTCCTATATACCTCCGAATCTGCTTCCTATATATATAAGGAGAAAAAAATAGAAAGTAATAATCTGCACGGAACAGGATGTACCCTCTCTTCCGCAATTGCCACTTATCTGGCAAAGGGATATCCCTTACACGAATCTATCCGCCACGCCAAAGCCTATATTACCCAAGCCATCCTTGCCGGAAAAGAGTTACACATCGGTCATGGCAACGGTCCGTTATGGCATTTTCCAGACTCCATTGCACAAATGTGTACAATTTGTGCGGTCGTATCATAAAATTCCGTAACTTTGCACCCGCAATTAAAAATCAATTAAATAATAAAAATATGAAAGCATTTGTATTTCCCGGTCAAGGCGCTCAATTTGTAGGAATGGGTAAAGACCTGTATGAAAACTCAGCTTTAGCAAAAGAATTGTTTGAAAAAGCAAATGATATCCTCGGATATCGCATTACAGATATCATGTTCAACGGTACAGACGAAGACCTCCGTCAGACAAAGGTTACTCAACCTGCCGTATTCCTCCACTCTGTCATATCCGCTCTGTGCATGGGCGATGACTTCAAACCGGAAATGACAGCAGGTCACTCACTTGGTGAATTCTCAGCTTTGGTAGCTGCCGGTGCTTTGACTTTCGAAGATGGACTTAAATTGGTTTATGCACGTGCAATGGCTATGCAAAAAGCCTGTGAAGCTACTCCGTCCACTATGGCCGCTATCATCGCACTGCCGGACGAAAAAGTAGAAGAAATCTGCGCATCTGTAAATGCAGAAGGCGAAGTCTGTGTACCTGCCAACTATAATTGTCCGGGACAAATCGTTATCTCCGGGTCTATTCCGGGCATCGAAAAGGCTTGTGAACTGATGAAGGCTGCCGGAGCCAAACGCGCTCTTCCATTGAAAGTAGGTGGTGCTTTTCATTCTCCGTTAATGGATCCTGCTAAAGTCGAATTGGAAGCTGCTATTAAAGCTACGGAAGTTCACACTCCTAAATGTCCGGTATACCAGAATGTAGACGCACTTCCCCACACTGATCCTGCAGAAATCAAAAAGAATCTGGTTGCACAGCTGACTGCTTCTGTACGTTGGACTCAATCAGTTAAAAATATGATAGCTGACGGTGCTACGGATTTCACTGAATGTGGACCGGGTGCAGTACTTCAAGGATTGATTAAGAAAATCGATAGTTCAGCGAGCGCTCACGGTATCGCATAAACAGAAACAACATAATAAGAAAGGCGTGTCGGTTATCACCAACACGCCTTTCTTTATTTTTCGGCTGTATATCCAGTCTTAGTTTCTTGGCAAAGCTTCTTTCACTACCATTGAACGACCTACATATTCTGCACCGTTCAATTGCTTGATAGCGTTGTTAGCTTCTGTATCATCCGGCATTTCGATAAACGCAAAGCCTTTTGATCTTCTAGTTTCACGGTCTGTGATTAACTTTACTGAAGCAACTGTTCCATACTCTTCCATTACATTTCTCAGGTCTGATTCCTTAACATTATAGCTAAGATTTCCAATGTACAAATTCATAAAAATACAAATATAAAAAATTAATAATTCAATAAGAAAGTTTTGGGAAGAGCTAAATTAGAGATGGATATGCTCAAATAAATGAGAAGATTCATGTAAAATAATCAAATCGCAATAAACCTCTTTATTGTTGTTGATGCAAAGGAAAGCATTATTTAGGGATATCGCACTATGTTAGCCCCTTTTTCTTCTCATAAAACATCTTTTTTATGAAAATAGGCCAATACTTAACGTTCAATATCCCTAAAAACAGCCTTATACCTTTATAATTTCACTATCCACAATGAAAATACTTATGTACCAAATCTAACATTTCCTGTGGTTTTCCTTCCAAATCCGCACGTAATGTCTTGTCGCCATAACTGCGAAGCTTACGAATGATACCATCAATCATTGCCGGACTGAATACATTATATTGTTCAAAAATGGCTCTTTGTTGTTGCAGGCAATCGGCAGAAGCCTCACAGCTATCCGGCAGTTGCGCTAATGATTTCAGCTTATCTTCATTCTCTTTCTGATGGATATTCACATTTACATATGTCTTTTGGGCAATCTCCAATGCGTTTCCGATTTCAAACCCATGACGGCAGGCAACAGCCAAGCCTGCCAACAGTTGATATAGATCCGCCGATCCGTCCGGAGAACGCATTTCTACCGTCTGCTTTTGGCTAGTGTCGAAATGGCTTTCAGCTTCTAACGGGTTTGCCAATGTACACATATCTGTTTTTGCAGCCCACCCTAAAGGTACACGCACTAATACAGAACGGTTGCGATCTCCCCAACAAACATTGGTAGGTGCTTCCTGATGAGGAACAAGACGGAAATACGAAGTTGGATTGGTGTTCCCGAAAGCAGTGATTGAAGGAGCAAGCAGCATCATTCCTGCAATTGCCTTGCGTGCCGTTTCCGACAAAACGCCATCTGCCAGCATTTGGTTCTTTCCGTCCTTCATTATACGCATATGGATATGTAACCCCGAGCCGGCTTTTCCTGCTGTAATTTTAGGAGCGAATGTTACATTATATCCATACTTATATCCTAAATTGCGGATCACCCATTTGGCTATCATCAATTGGTCTGCCGCCTGTGATACGGGAACAGGCAAGAATTCTATTTCATTTTGTTCATAAATATTGCCATCCAAAGTAAAGTTACCCACTTCGGAATGTCCGTACTTTATTTGCCCGCCTGTCTGTGCGATATAAGACATACATTGGGTGCGGAACTCATTGAATTTCGCATAAGGGCCTGATTCATGATAACCGCGCTGATCGGTCGCTTGAAACATACCCGTATCCGGTGCTATTACATAATATTCAAGTTCGCCCATAGCTTGAAATTCCATTCCGGTGACTTCCGTAAAGGTCTTACTTGCTTTGTACAGGGTATGTTCCGGCGCACTTTCAAGCGGTTCTCCATCTTTATTAAAGAAAGAACAAAGCATGGACAAAGTCGGTATTTCTGCAAACGGATCAACAAATGCTGTGCAAAAACGAGGAATCACGTAAAGGTCACTACTGCCCGCCTCTATAAAAGAGAAAAGACTGGAACCGTCTACCCGTTCTCCACAAGTGAGAATAGCTTCCAGATAAGCTTGATTATTAATAACAAAGTTCAGTGTTTTCAAACGACCGTCTCCCGCCGGATACATAAAATTGACCATGCGGATATCTTTTTCTCGAATAAATGAAATAATATCGGCTTTAGTAAATTCAGAAGTCGGCTTCTGAAAGAATGCCACCAATTGGTTTGCATTCATTGATAATTCTTGATTCATAATCGGTTGTTTTTCGTTGTTATATGATTAAAACGGTTTGCTGAATGCCAAAGATAAGGAAAAATTCACTAAATTCGTGCCGAACTAACGAAAAAGTAACTCATGGAGGTATTTACAAACAGCTGGAATAGTCGGAAATATCAGATTGGCTATGCTCTAAGCGGAGGATTTATTAAAGGATTTGCCCATTTGGGAGTAATGCAGGCTCTTTTGGAGCATGATGTCAAACCGGATATTATCTCCGGAGTAAGTGCCGGAGCACTCGCAGGAGTATTCTACGCGGATGGTAATGAACCTCATAAAGTTCTCGATTATTTCTCCGGACATAAATTTCAGGACTTAACAAAATTGGTTATTCCCAAGAAAGGGCTATTCGACCTTTGTGAGTTTATTGATTTTCTCCGAACAAACTTAAAGGCTAAGAATCTGGAGGATTTACAAATTCCTTTGATTATCACCGCAACCGATCTCGACCACGGACGTATGGTTCATTTCCATCGTGGCACCATAGCGGAGCGGGTAGCCGCTTCCTGCTGTATGCCTGTCATGTTCGCTCCTGTTAACATAGAAGGCACTAATTATGTAGATGGCGGGCTGATGATGAATCTTCCGGTTTCTACTCTTCGCAGGATTTGTGATAAAGTAGTGGCTGTCAATGTAAGTCCTATCATGGCACAAGATTATAAAATGAATATTGTAAGTATCGCTATGCGTTCATTCCATTTTATGTTCCGTGCAAATACTTTTCCCGAAAGAGAAAAATGCGATTTATTGATCGAGCCTTATAATTTATACGGATACAGCAATACGGAACTAGAAAAAGCAGAAGAAATCTTTGAACAAGGATATAGTACTGCCAACGAGGTACTCAACCAATTATTGGAAGAAAAAGAGAATATATGGAGATAATCCATATTTTTCCTCCAAATAACAATAAATATAAAAATCTACTCGATATGAATGACGAAAAGAAAATAATTATCTATCAAGTGTTCACACGCCTGTTTGGAAATAATAACAATCACTGTGTTTACAATGGGGATATCAGTACCAACGGTTGTGGAAAAATGGCGGATTTCACACTGAAAGCACTAGGAGAAATAAAAAAACTAGGTAGCACACATATATGGTATACAGGCATTATCGAACATGCCACACAAACAGATTATCGCCGTTACAACATCGCGCCTGACCACCCTGCCGTTGTGAAAGGTAAAGCCGGATCACCCTATGCTATCAAAGATTATTATGATGTTGACCCCGACTTGGCAAATGATGTGCCGGGACGCATGAAAGAATTTGAGAATCTGGTGAACCGTACTCATCGTGCAGGGCTAAAAGTGATTATAGACTTTGTGCCCAACCACGTAGCCCGTCAATACCATTCGGATGCACAGCCCGACGGAACGACAGAATTGGGAGTCAACGATGATTCAAGTTTGGCTTTCAGTCCGTACAACAATTTTTATTATATTCCTCAGGCCGAGCTTCGCGCTCAGTTTGACATGAAAAACGGCGCTGCAGAGCCTTACCATGAATTTCCGGCCAAAGCGACCGGAAATAATCGTTTTGACGCTACTCCTAATATCAATGACTGGTATGAGACAATTAAACTGAATTACGGAGTGGATTATCAAAACGGTGGTACCTGTCACTTCTCCCCGACTCCGGATACATGGATAAAGATGCTGGATATACTTCTTTTCTGGGCATCAAAAAATATTGATGGCTTCCGTTGCGATATGGCGGAAATGGTCCCCGTAGAGTTTTGGGAATGGGCTATTCCACAAGTGAAAGAAGCTTATCCCGAAATTATTTTTATCGCAGAAGTCTACAATCCGAATGAATACCGCAACTATCTGTTCCGTGGAAAATTTGATTATTTGTATGATAAAGTAGGATTATATGATACTTTAAGAAATGTAGCCTGCGGATATGAATCTGCTACCGCCATTACACATTGTTGGCAAAGTCTGAACGGGATTGAGAAAAGAATGCTTAATTTCCTTGAGAATCATGACGAACAACGCATCGCTTCTGATTTCTTTGCCGGTAATCCGCGTAAAGGCGTCCCGGCACTCATTGTTTCCGCCTGTATGAATACAAATCCCATGATGATTTACTTTGGGCAGGAGTTTGGAGAAATGGGTATGGATAATGAAGGATTCAGCGGAAGAGACGGGCGAACCACCATCTTTGACTACTGGAGTGTAGAGACTATCCGTCGTTGGCGCAACGGAGGTAAGTTTGATGGAAAAATGCTCAACGAAGATCATAAATACCTATATGATATCTATCAGAAGGTACTTACACTTTGTAATGAAGAACCAGCAATCACGCAAGGAGTATTCTTTGATTTGATGTATGCTAACATTAACGGATGGCGTTTCAATGAGCATAAGCAATATACTTTCATGAGAAAATATAAAAATGAACTGTTGTTTTTCGTTATCAATTTCGATAGTCAATTAGTAGACGTTGCAATCAATATTCCTTCACATGCTTTCGATTTCTTGCAAATTCCTCAAATGGAAAGTTTTCAAGCGGTTGACCTGATGACGGGAGCTAAAGAAGAGATCTGTTTGTTACCATATAAACCAACAGAGATTGCAGTGGGGGCTTACAACGGAAAGATTCTAAAAATCACGTATTAGACTATACACTCTCATTTTATGCACATCATTCAAACAAATATTCAAAAAGGCTGTTTTAAGTAGACAATTAATAATCCTCTAAACTCAAAGCTTATGAAAAAATTTAATATTTGGACAGTCGCGTTACTTTTGATAATATCCGTATCCACTTTTGCCAATACTCCTCCCGGTAATATTCAGTCAACTTTCAAGAAAATGTATCCAAAGGCTAATGATATAGCTTGGTCACAAGATGATGGATATTATTGTGCCAATTTTGTAATGAACGGATTCACTAAAAACGTATGGTTTAATACTCAAGGGCAATGGGCTATGACACAGACTGACCTCGTCAGCCTCGACCGTTTATCGCCTGCCGTTTATAATGCTTTCGTATCCGGATCTTACGCAAGCTGGGTGGTAGATAATGTAACGATGGTCGAATTCCCAAAATGGCAAGCCATTATAGTGATTAAAGTAGGCCAGGATAATGTCGACATTAAATATCAGTTATTCTATACTCCACAGGGCGTTTTGTTGAAAACCCGCAACGTGAGTTATTTACATGATATTCTCGGTCCAAGTACATTTTTTCTTAACTAAAAAGAGTGCATAGAGAAAAAAGCCCCCGCAGATGTAATGATTTGCAGGGGCTTCTATTTTGTGTGGAAAGAGTTATTTCTTCTTTCTAAGCACTACAGCAGTACGTGCAGGTATATAGAGTTTTAACCACTCTTTCTTTTCTTTTTTGTACAACGGATCAGCATTTGTAAAATGAACGATAGAATCATCGGTCAAGCCATTTCCTCCAAACGAGACATTATCCGTATTCAGTATAACCTCGTATGCGCCCGGAGTCACCAGAAAACCATAATCGGTGAACGACTGTTTCGGATTAAAATTGAAGACGAATATCAAATCCTTACGACCATATGCCAATACCTGATCACCATCATTATGCCAGATTTCCTGAACAGGTGTTGCCTGGAAGTTTTTTACACTCTTGATTACTTTCAGCATTTCCGCATCAAAGTCTCCCATATAATGATAAGTAAGATCCTTATTATCTACCAAATTCCATTGGCGACGGGCATATTTGCAAGACCATCCATTACCTTCGCGCGGGAAGTCAATCCATTCCGGATGACCGAACTCATTGCCCATAAAGTTTAAATATCCTCCATTGATTGTAGAGGCTGTCAGCAGACGGATCATTTTGTGTAAGGCAATACCCCTATTGACTACATAATTTTCATCCCCTTTCTGCATATGCCAATACATATCAGCATCAATCAAACGGAAAATAATCGTCTTATCTCCCACCAATGCCTGGTCATGACTCTCCGCATACGATATGGTTTTCTCATCCTGGCGACGATTGGTGACTTCCCAGAACATACTGGAAGGTTTCCAGTCCTCATCAATCTTTTCTTTAATCGTCTTAATCCAGTAATCCGGAATATTCATAGCCATGCGATAATCAAATCCGTAACCACCGTCTTCTACTTTCGCAGCCAATCCCGGCATACCGGAAACTTCTTCTGCAATTGTGATAGCTTTCGGATTAACCTGGTGAATCACCTCATTAGCCAACGTCAGATAACAAATCGCATTATCATCTTGATGTCCGTTGAAATAATCTCCATAATTACAGAACGCCTCTCCCAAACCGTGACTATAATATAACATAGACGTTACCCCATCAAAACGGAATCCGTCAAACTTATACTCTTCCAGCCAAAACTTACAGTTAGACAATAGGAAATGAATCACTTCATTCTTACCATAATCAAAACAAAGAGAATCCCAAGCCGGATGTTCGCGACGCCCGCCCGGATAGAAATACTGGTTCGGATCACCAGCAAAATTGCCTAAACCTTCCACCTCATTCTTTACAGCATGAGAATGAACGATATCCATAATTACAGCAATTCCCATCTCATGTGCCGCATCAATCAAGGCTTTCAATTCGTCAGGAGTACCAAAACGGGAAGAAGCAGCAAAGAAACTAGATACATGATAACCGAAACTCCCATAGTATGGATGTTCTTGAATAGCCATGATCTGAATGCAATTGTATCCTTCCTTTGCGATACGCGGAAGTATCTTTTCACGAAATTCATTATAGCTTCCAACTTTCTCTTCCTGTTGTGCCATGCCAATATGGCATTCGTAAATCAACAAAGGATTAGTGGTAGGCTTAAATGCCTTCTTCTTAAATTTATAGGGCTTCTCCGGAGCCCACACTTGCGCACTGAATATTTTTGTCTGTTCATCCTGAACCACCCGTGTAGCCCAAGCTGGAATACGTTCACCTTGACCGCCATCCCAATATATATTCAGTTTGTACAAGTCTCCATGATGAATAGCATCTTCCGGAAGATTGATTTCCCAAATTCCATTCTTCAGTTTCTTCAACTTGTAAGTAGCTTTTTCTTCCCAATTATTGAATGTACCTACCATATAAATATGTGTAGCATTCGGCGCCCATTCACGAAAAGTCCATCCTTTGGCAGTACGATGCAATCCGAAGTAAAGATATCCCGATGCAAAGTCCGAAAGAGTTTGCTTTCCTTTATTAGTTAATTCGGCCTCCTTGTTCAGCACATATTGATGACGGCCTGTGATTGCATCAGCAAAAGGCTCCAGCCATGGGTCATTTTTGATAAGATTAAGTGTCTTTTCCATATCAGAATTGAATTTAGATTATGCTTTTACTTTTACTATTACTTTCTTCACACCCTCCGGAGTAATGCCGGGGGCATGTCCGTCTTGAGGAAAGAAAATAGCAAACATTCCCGGCTTCACAGTGATATAAGTTTCAGCTAATCCTTCAAAAAAAGTAATATCTTTTTCTGCATTATAAGGCGCATCTACCGGAATACAGTCTTTTGCAGCGGTATATCCCATGATTTCCGTTCCTGACAATGGAATCTGAATATCAATAAAATCACGATGTGTCTCCAGCTTGGCTTCTTCCTTAGTTTTAGGCTTGGTTTGTGCTATATTTACCAACAAATCTTTTCCTTTCAACTCCGTCTTACCTATTTCCATAGCCTGAAGATCATGAGATTTTAAAAACTCAATAGCTTGTGCAAACAACGGATTCAAAGACGCATATTTCTCCAGATTTTCTAAAGTATCTACTACCATATCAAGTTCAATTTTAAAGTTTATATTTTAGGTATTATTCAAAATCATCAATAGTGTAATTAATAAAATCGGCAAACCGTTTGAATTGCCGGAACACCTTGTCTATTTGCTCCAACACATCAGATTGAGTAAAAAAACTATCAGAGACATTATAAGAACAGATGTATTCTTTGCACTTCAAATAGTCAATATACTTGAAATCTTTCGGAAAGCCTTTAGGAGCGGTTTTCAAGAAATCCTCCCCTATCACCGGAAAATATTTCTTAAATTCCGGGTCTTCTGCAATAGCAACAAATTCTTCAATATTATCATAAATAGATTGCCGGACAGCTTTTAAGACATTTGAAGGTAGACAGAGACTTCCTCCGGCAAGCATAGAACCATTCGGTTGCAAATGCACATAATATCCGCAATGATTTGATTTCTTGCCTTTCGCATTAATATATCCTCCAAAATGTATTTTATAGGGTGTTTTATCAGCAGAAAAGCGGGTATCCCGGTAAATACGATAAGTACAGTCTTTGGGTTGAATTCCCCGAATCGTTTCGTCAAACAGAGATATACGGGCAATCACTGTTGCCAGAAAGTTATCAAACTCAGCACGAGCCAATTCATATTCCGCTTTATGCTCATTAAACCACTCGCGATTATTATTCGCAGAAAGATCTTTTAAAAACTGAAAGATAACAGGTATGTTCATCTTTATCATTTTCTATTATTACCCTACAAACGTACAAATTTTATTTCATATAAACTACAAAACGCAACAAAAGGACATAAAAAAAGCATCGGCCTGGTAAAACCGATGCTCTAACACATTTATCAAAAAAACAGACTCTTCTGTCTCTGACGTACTTTAGCTTTCACAAGTGGAGTACAATCTCTTTAATTAATCTTATATCTAATACTATGAAAAACACATAAATATAACAGTACAAATGAGATTTTTGTTCAGTACAGACCTGCATATTTCAGTTAATTATAGTTATAAAACCGGTAGAGAAAGATAACTATAAAAAAGGGCTACCCAGACAATGTCTATCGGTAACCCTTCCTAGTTCTTTATATGATAGTCCAATTTACTTCATTGCAGCTTTCACTTGAGGAAGCATTTTCTTAACGTTTGCATTCTCCGGAGATATTTTAGCAGCTTCTTCCAGATAATCTACCGCTTCTTTGAATCTGGCATCAGCTTTCTCTTTTTCCGCAGCATATTTATCCGCATCAGAGTTTGCCAAAGGAGCAGCTTTCTTTAAAATATTAGCTCCATCATTGTAACACAAAACACCCAAACTATACAATGCATTCGTTTTGTATGTCTTATGATTCAAAGGAATTACTTTTTTAAAGTTTTCTTCTGCTTCTTCTGCCTTACCTGCTTTCTGAGCGGCAAGCCCTGCTTTCAAAAAGTGAAGACCATAATTTTTCACCATTACCTTATTGTTAGGATCTACCTTCAAGCCTTCTTCTAATGTAGCCACATATTCGTCAGTTTTCTTCAACGCATCCAAAGCTGCAGCCTTACGAGCGTATGCATTCCCTATATTGAACTTCTTTTGAATTGCTATATCAAAATAAGTAACAGCTTCGGCATATTTCTTTATCTCATCGGCAGCCATACCACAATAATAAGCTGTTGCAGAATCTTGATTATTAGTTTGCTTCAAGTATTCACTAAACTTAGCATACGCTACGGGATAATTTTTAGCATTGAATGCGTCATTTCCTTCTTTTTTAATTTGGTTAGGGTCGGTCTGTGCAAAAATGTTAGTAACAGTAATACAAAATGCAAATAAAAAAATAAATTTCTTCATAACTTTATGTGTTTTTTAGTTGTTTATCGTTCAAAAGTAAACCTTATAATAGAAAAACACAACCCTATTTAAGTTTTTTGAGCTTTTTGAAACCTATATAACGTTCGTTATTCTTCGTAAAAAGGCATTCCTCTATTTAATTATCCTACCATATATAGAAGACACCCAATATTTGTATTCTATAAATAGCTGATTCATAACCAAAAAGAAAAATACAAATAAAAAATCAGCCAAAAGTTTTTGATATTCCACAAAAAGCACTACCTTTGCATCCGAAAATAAGGATGGTTCCGTAGCTCAGCTGGATAGAGCAACGCCCTTCTAAGGCGTGGGTCCTGCGTTCGAATCGCAGCGGAATCACTTAGCAAAAAAGACTGATTATCAAATAGTTAATCAGTCTTTTCTTTTTTAATATCAAACCGCAAGAATTAAAAAAAAAGGAAAAATCGCTCACTTTTGAGCGAAAAAGCGAACCCAAAACGAACCCTTTATTTTTAATTCATTTATGGCAACTCTTAAATTAGCAATAACTCCAGACAAAGTAGCAAAAGACGGTACCCATAAAATAAGAATTGCGCTTGGGCACAAAAGTACAACCCGCTACATTGTCACTCGATTCAAAGTTAACAGTCTTTCCCAATTCAAAAACGGGCAAGTAGTCAAACGTCCTGACGCAGCACTAATCAATACCAAGTTGCGTAATATACTCAATGAATACCAAGAGAAACTTGACAGCATCAAATGCATTCAGATGTATGATTGCAAGCAACTACGTGAGATATTACTAAGTAATACTTCCACCGATCAAACAGCGGCTACCTTTCAAGCTGTAGCAAATACTTATATAACAGAATTGATGGAAGAGAAAAGGGAAAGTTATGCAAAATTATTGGAACGGAATTGTAGGTATTTTACCGAATTCACAAAAGGAGAGTTCTTGTTATCCGATATTTCACCGGAAATCATAAACAACTACGCACGCTTCCTGCGAAATACAAAAAGGATCGGAGAAACCACACTGAATATGATGATGTCCAGAACCAGAACCATAATCAACAGGGGAATTAAAAAGCAGCTTGTCAAATATGACATCTCCCCGTTTGCATATTATTCAATAAAAGGCTCCCCTATCAGAGAAGTGGATATTACCATACAGAACCTAATAAAAATCAAGAACTATACACCCAAAGAGAAAAAACTGCGTGTTGCAAGAGACTTGTTTATGTTATCATTTTATCTTGGAGGAATAAATCTGGCAGATTTGCTTAATCTTGATTTCAGGAAGACGGAAGTCATTGATTACATAAGAAAGAAAGCGCGTAATCTGAAACAAGGCGAACAACGGATAATCATCCCTATTCCGGAAGCTGCAAAATCTATAATAAAAGAATGGATAAATAAGAACACGGGGAAGCTTGATTTCGGATACAAGTTTACATATTCTAATTTCTATAGGTATCTGACAAGGAATATCAACGAAATGGCGGATATACTCGATATCAATCAAAAAGTAGTGTATTATTCCGCACGCAAGACTTTCGCCCAGTTCGCCTCTGAACTAGGTATTCCAGACGGAGTGATAGATTATTGTCTCGGTCATTCGGACAAGAATCGAGGAATCATCCGATACTACACGAAAGTCAAGCAGAAGCAGGCGGAAATAGCCATAAACAGGGTGATAGACTATGTGAACAACCCTGAAAAATACAAGGATTACATAGAGATGAGGGCGGATATTATGATGATGAAAGGGTAGGAAAAGGCAGCCGAATAAGTTACATCGCTGACTGCGGTTGCTCCACCCGAATCCCCTTCCCTTAGGAGGGGGATGTCAATCTTTAATATCTGCAATCAAATCTTTAAAAATTTTCTGGGAAGAACGAATACCTTCCATGAAAGTCGCTTCATTTTGCGAATTTGTAAGGGTATTATCATCAACAAAAGTAACATAGACAAATCCTAGTGCTTCTGCTGTTTCCTTTTGAGTGTTCAGATCTACAAGACATTCAACTGAAGTCCTGATGAAACAAAGTCCGTCACTCACTTTCATCGCACGATGGGCTGCTCCACCATATTTTTGATAGTTTTTCTTTATATCTTCATTAAGTTCAATTAGTAAGGCTATTTTATTCCTTGTGAAATATCGGCATATTACTTCATTAAGCCCTAGTTCGGTATTCTTGAAAACACGTTCTCTATAGCGGGAAAAGAAATGGGTACTGTACGCATCTATCCTTCTAGTCCATACCATTGAATCAGATTCGGTATGCTTATATGGAGAACACCCCCATTTTAAAACGAATCGCCTGCTATCTACATTTATTATAGAGAAATAATTAAATTCAGGGTTTTCAACAGCCTGTCTATTTGCAGCATAAAAAAATAAAATGTATGAATTATGTCGACTAGGATTTGTGTATTCAAACAGTTCCCAAGCCGGGAAACGGAGGGTTTTCCGGAATTTCTTCACAGCCTTTGGTATTAATTGCTGGCGTTTATATTCTATCTTGGGACGGTCGGAGGCCAATTCTTCATACATCTCGTAAAATGTCATTGTTGGAATAACCATAATGTAACTGTATTTATATTTTTAACAAATATAGTAAAAACATCAAAATGTATCTAATTATCAATCCTCGAAATAGCATTTCCTGAATGATTAGGGGATTCAGATATGAACGACCGCAGTCCGATGTAGCTTATTCGGCTGCCTTCTTGTTATAATGTATTGGCTGTTTGAATAATCGTAACAGGTTACAAAAAAAATAATAAAGCAAAATTAAATCCAAGTATTCCAACTTACTTTGAGGCCATTCCCATTATTGCTTTTTTATAGCGTTTACATAATTTAAATGAGTATCTCTTGATATTAGATGAATATAAATATGTCTATCTGCTTTAATTTCAATAGGCGTATTTATCATATTGGTAATGCCATTTGATAGTATATATTTATCAAACATTCTTGAGAATAGATCACTTCTGAATTTCTGAGGGCTTACTCCCCTGTTTTCTCTCCTTGAAATATTGTGCATATCATCACAATAAAAATATAATATCAGATTCCCGTTGTCATTAAGAATTTCTCCAATGATGTTTGAAATCTTTAGCAATATTCCAATATCTGTTGGATTAATCCCTTTTACCCTCTCAAGGGTGACATCCACAATTTCTATATCGTCTCCAAGTAGCTCCTGTACTTCATAAGGTATTATATCCAAGTTAAAAGGAGACAATATTATTCGATATTCGTCATTTAATTTAGAATTAATGGAAACAGAAATATCCATCTAAAAATGTTATGCATTGATTTTAATAGTGAAAGTCTTTTTATTGCGCAACTTTTCTTGCTGAGATATTTTTCTATCTCTCAGCTTATTTACAAAGTCTAATAGTCCTTTAGAGGGATTTTCTATTACCAATGCTTCTTGTGTATAGGTAGAAGTTTTCATTTGTTAATATGATTATGGCGCATTGTTGTATAATACGGTTGCAAATTTTGTAAATAAATAGAGAAAAAACAAATAAATAAAGCAATAAATCATCAATCAGTCAGTATTTTAACCTTTATATACAACATTATCACGTTATCACCTCTATATGGGTACTTTAAATCAAACATTATTCTTCAATATCATCGAATCAAGGTACTTCCCACAATCCGAGATTCTTGCGCATTTGTCCAGTTGAAATTCCCCGACCGGGTATCTCTTATTGTTGAGCGTTTCTTTCGCCCAAGCTAGCAACTCATTTATCGAGTCGTGGTCATATTTCTGTTCTTCTGCCATAATATTTAGTTTTCGGCAAAGGTATAAAAAAAGCCCCGACTAAAGTCAGGGCGAACTTGCCAAAACTTAAGCTTTTCATACCGGTAACGGTCTGCGAAGATAGTTACCGTTTTTTTGAGGATATATTCCACAATCATGTTAACAATTCCACATATTTTCCACAGATACGCAATATGTTCATTCGTGTTCATGCCATTGATATATAGCTAAATATAAACAAAAGCAGAATATGGTACGCGCTTTGCTTTATCATTTATAAAGATTGTAGCAAAACAGTTTCATAATGAATGAAGCCAAAATAGGATAACACAATTTGAATTTACATAGCCTATATGTCATAAGAAAATGGTAGAATAAACTTTTGTAAAAAATTGTACCTAAACTTTTCATATTACTTAAGGTGCCGTCTGGGAAGATAGCACCTTTTTCTCACCACATGAACAAGTTACAACTGATTCCGGCTCCTACATACCAACCACCCGGATAACCGTATCCAGCCTGCAAGCCTAATCCCCAACGTTTCTTCTTCGGGGTGATGGTATGGTAGATGTCATTCGTCACATTCTGATACACGGTTCTTGGGAATATCTGTAAGCTATCCAATCTCGGACGGTAGCCGGACACCCATGCACGGTAAAGGCTGTCCTCATAGTAAGCCTGTTCACGCCCGACTACCATATCACCTATGTGCATGGTATCTGTCAGTTTAAGCGTTAATAGTGGTGCCATAGGCGGTGAAACAGACAACGTGCAAACTTTGACAACCGTCTTTATCTTCGTCTCGGTTCTCACTTCTGCCGTTATCGGATCGTGCGGACTGCATTTCATCCACACGATCACGCCAAGCAGCAGGCAAATCAGTATATAAGGAAGCGTTTTCATGCTACCTCAACGTAAATACCTACAAGGTCTTTTAGTGAGTTGTAAACCGCTTGCCCGGTCGAACGGGTGCACTTATAGGTAACTCCGTCCTGTGAGTAGTATTTGCCCTCTTCCAATGCCATATTGTTATTGTATGGAATCGGATCATCCTTTGTTCCGGCAGCGGTCTCGTTGATTTCCTCGTAGAGAGCTGCGGTGTTGATGCTTGGCGGTTGATTCTCCAAGACGACAGCAATGTCCTGACGAACCCGGTACAGTCCATCATTATATTGCACTTTCATTCCGGTTGTTAGCGACTTGCTGATAAACTCGTTCCAATACGGATACATGGACTTCACTTTCAACGCTTCGTTGTCAGTCAAGTTCATTGTTTGGATTCCTGATCTGGTCACATTCAAAAGGTTCTGCGCTGCCGCCACCTGAATAAACTGCGCACTGCCTGCCGGATGTTCTTCTTCCGTCCATGACCATTCATCACCCGACAGAAGGGCGTTCAGTTCCGGGCTGTCAAAATAGTATCTCGGAAACTCTTCATCCTTGTAAGGGGTTAGAAACTCCTCGTGGAGGATTACCTTACTTCCGTCTTTACTCTTTCTCATTGTGGGGATAGCCAACAGACCGTGCTGGGCTAGCCATTCGATTGTTACTACTGCGTATTTCATATGTTTTTTTTAATTAATTGTTTAACTTACTTCAATGTTATTCTCAATACCTACAATGTCATTAAGCTCCTTTATTTCTTCTTCATCAGGCACATCGGGGAATAGCATAAAATCAAAGAGAGCCATTTGAGCAAAATTACCTCTAGCAAATGAAGTGCCAATATTAGGAGCATATTGAACTCCTATATTAGCATTAGTTGCAGTTATATTATGAGTTATATTCAGTAAATCTTTATCAATAATGTGTTCATTAAGTATACCATCAATATAAGTTTTACCACCTTTATTTGAGTATTCATAAGCTATTGTCTTACCTGCTGAAACAATAGCTAAGTATTGACTCCAATTATTTCTTTGGTCATACAAGTATCTATCATAACTTTGTAAATTCACCTTCATCAATACTTGTTTACCACCATGAGCCAAAGTAGGAATGGTAATATAGTCATCCACCCCATCAAGACAGAATGAGCCTTCGTATTGTCCTAGTTGCTCGATAACAAGATTAGACCAATCTAATGTTAAGTCATTAACTATAAATTCCCACGAACCTGTTGATATTTTCCCTCCAATTGTAACAATTACATTATTGGGAATAGTTATATCAGTATCTTGATGAAATATCAATTCCCCACCAACAGGTATTCCTGTGGCTATAACCTTTATTTCATTAACATAAGTCCCAGTACCTACATATATTATACCTCTATTCGCTTTTAAAGAAACTACTGTAATCTTATTATCAGTACGATTTATTTTATTAGCAGAGGAACTTATATGCCATTTGTTGTCATTAAATGGTTCTATATACCCATTAGCTCCACTCATTCCCGCATAAGTTGAGTTGTTGATTATCCCATGATTACCCTTACCTGTCAAGTCCGGAATGTAGCCTAGTATCTTATAAGAGCTGTTTGGTATTCTTAGAGTCTGAGGGGCAAGAATACAGTTCGGCTCATTGGCTTTCTTATAACTATGAGGATTAACAAAGACCATAGATTTTTCTACTCTAATTGATGTATTCCAAGAAATAGATGTACCATTATATTGTACTCCACCGCTAACAGTATATAAATCAGGAAGAAGATTAGTATGATTTACAAAAGTAACCTCACTGCCTACTTTCAACTTATCTCCCCAAGTGATAGTTTTACCATCTTGTTTTAGATTAATTATTGCTGGATAAGGCTGAACAATATCTTCGTATCTGATGTACTCGTCAATGGCATAGCTTATCTTCTGAGGGCTTTTGGTTATTGGGAAATCTGCGTAATAATATCCATTAGGATTAATAGGTAAATCTGTATATTCAACTCCATTAATAGTTATCTTAGATACTTCATCTATTCCGCTAGGTTGAATATAAACTCTGACAGTACTTCCTTCTTGCAAATAGATTCCTGTTTTGTTGATAGATTTATTATACAACGTAGTTGGACCCTGACTTATCTCAATAGCGTTATAAGGAATATTTCCAGATATAACAGGTCTAAACTCCACCATATCCGGATACAGCGTACCCAACTTATACCTCTTCAACTGTCTTTCAATAAGGAGAGGAGACAACGAATATGGATATACCAATATGCTTCTTACAGCTAAACTTGAAAACCGTGCATCATTATCTCTTACTACTCCTAGCCACATCGAATCTGAATCAGGTTGTGCCCCCGCATTAATATTACGTCCTTGATTTATATATTTAGACTGATATTTAACTTGCATACTGGCATCATTAGGAGCTAAATCATCTGTTGGTGCTGTATAAGAATATGAAGTATTAGCCATATTAAAAATAAAAGACCCGACACTAGATATTTTACTTTTTGATAAAATACAACTATCTAGTCTTATCCTAGAATACTCAGCTACTACCGTGTAATCCTTGTATATTGGAAGGTTTTCTACTTTACCGTAATCATCAATACCATCAGATACCAATGCTCCTTCGTAGTCGGGTATTTGTTCCACTGATAAACCTACCCAGTCGTTAGGCTGCGTAGTACCTCTAGTCAGTGAAAATCCTATGGTAGAAGGATGTTCTTCCATTTTGGGTAGTTCATTAATTCCATTTTTCAGTATATGAACCCCTAAATATCTAAACTCTCCACCTTCCGGTATTCCTGATATCTCGACTTTATGAGCGGGTACAGTTATATTAGAAGTATGTAATATCCAATAATTATGAGTAGGTTCTGTAATTTTAAGACTAATAGGAGTAGAAATTACTCCCTCTGTTTTAATCCAGGTTGAATAATCAGCTTCATATTTACCAATTCCACTACCTAGTTTCTTAGCAAAGTTATACAACTGCATATCATGACCATTTCCACTAAAGTCTTTCAGATACCAATCCGCTTCAGGAGTATCATTGCTTAGACCTTGTTTCTTTACATCATAGTATACATCCGGTTTAACATGCTTGTCCAAATTGAAGTAGGATATTACCTGATTGATTTGGTCGGTGGTTAATGCTATCTTGGCAATGATAGTCCAGTAGTAAGCTACTTTGGAAAGATACATCGAATCACTTCTACCTACAACCGAGAAAACAGAATCTATTCCAAGTAAACTTCCTTCTGTAGCATAATCATTTTTATCTCCCAATATATTATTAATATTGGTGGCATTATTCTTGCAAGAATAACCATAAATCCCTGTTTTACCAGCATTAGTAACGTTGTTTCTTATCCATCCATTATCGTTTCTAATATAGTTCGTATATGATATATTAGAATTATAACTTTCTATCTGATGAATCATGGATACAACAGTAACCTCATTGCTTCCTCCTAACATTTCCTTAACCGTCTTGGTGGAAGTGATTAAGTCGTCTTTACCGTCGGTGACGAAGGCACCTTGATGAGAGGGGATTTGCTCAATAGTTATATCACAATCACCAATTACAGAACCGTCTAATGAAGTTATCATAAATCCATACCATCCAGCTACTAAATCGACAGATATTTCATTAACTCCATTTACAAACTCTTTAATAACAGTGTTTTCATTATTAAGAGTACATTTCATATCAGATGTAAGCCCTGATATTTTTAACTTAATATTAAACTTCTTAGTTGTAGTTACATTTTCAAAGAATGCATGGGTTTCAGTAAGAGATGACTCTATACGAGTTATATGAATACTATTGACATTTATTGTACTAACAATACCAGGTTTAGATATTCTCCATGTAGTAAAATCTTCTTCATACTTCCCATACCCACTATTGAGCTTGTAAGCCGCATTGCTAATCACAAATGGATTGTCCGGGTCCACCAAGTTCTTGATTACAGCCCTGTCAGGGTCGTCGTTGCTCTTGCCGTCACAGATACAGACGGCAACCAAAGAAGCCAATACTTCCGGGTCGATGTAAGGACGGGCGGAAGTATCAGCCCGGTGGGAAGGCGAACCGATCTGATTCAAACCAACCCGATTCAACCCTATTACATTTAATGGTAACTTGTTAAGCTTCATTGCCGGATTCGGTTACTGTTCCACTTAATACTTCACTTTCGCTTTCGACACGAATTGTCTTTGGATAGACCAAAGCCGAGAAGTCGCAGTCTATGGTTGTCCCTGCATTGTACGCAAGACTTCCGGGCAAAACTACAGGTTCAAAATTCCCTTCACTTGTCGTTCGTTGAAGGATATTCACCCGACCGTAGTTATCACGTTCCAAATGGATATTGAAATCAGAATTTACCTGAAATTCCGCATACCATACGCTGCTGTTCTTTTTGAACTCCAAATTTATTGTTGCCATGATTGTTCCTCCTATTGATTATAATTTTAAAACCTGTTTCTTCACGTTGCAGCTATCATAGCTGACGTGAACCCATGAGAAGTTCTTCTCATCTATCAGCTGCGTAAAAGGAAGGTTAAGCTCCTGTACGAGATTGAATAGCTTTTTGTTTTCCGCTTTTGTGTTCGGAGTGCCAACTATATCAGCCGCCATTCCTTTCATGTGCTCGCTGGTCTTGCTTCCTCCTACAGCCTTGTTTAAGGCTTCGCAACGGTATCCGCTAGTTACAATGATAGGTTTGCCATAGGCTTCCCGAAGAGGATCAAGAACGTTATCTATTAAACCATCTACATTGCAGATTAACGCTTTCGGCAGACGGTTATCAATACCACGTCTGTCTGCCGTTTCGCTCTTTATCATTTCAGCTATTGTGAAATACTTTCCCATATCTTTCCTCCTATAAAATCAATGTTAATACTCCGATTTGAATCGCTTGTCCGATGAACCCGCCTATCAGCGTGGCGGCAATATCGAGCCAATCCCATTCGTTGCCGTATGCACGGTCCTTGAACTCCATGCCGACAGCCAGTCCTGCCGCAAACAGGATGGTTAACAGTGCACCTGCCGGGATGGCGTAGAGCAGGTGCTTGATACGGTTACTTTCATTTATCCAGCTCATATAATTATGTTTTAATAATCACTGGGCGGCTTACGCTCCTTACATCCTCTGACTTCGCATTTCTTGAAATTCAATGCCTGATTCTCGAGTTCGAGCTTTACATTCTTAGACTGTAGATCACGTATGCGCTCGCGGTCTTCATTCTTCTCAACATAAAGTTGGTCGATCTTGGTATCCAGTTCATGAACTTTGGCTTCTTTCTTCTCGTACAATTCTTTCCACTCGGCTGCATACTGGGTTATATTCTCAGCTTCCGCCTTCTTGGCGGCTGCTGCTTCTTTTCTCTTCTTCGAATCGTAGAACTGGAAGGCTCCAATGAGGGGAAGCAGGATAGTTGCGACTATCCCACCTATCATTGCCACTATCTGACTGATTTGTTCCATATTAAACCAAGCAAGTAAGATAAACGGTCAACAATGAAATTACCTCAATCCAGAACATCGGCTTTCTCTTTATGAAATCGGAGATGAAGTTACCCGTCCAATGCTTCTTCATGGAGACAATCATGTAAATAATGAATCCCGACCATAACAGAAGCCAGTACCAACTGTTGCATCCTACCCACATTTGGGAGAATATTAAGGACATGGCGGCACCTATTGCATGAGGAACCTTTTGCTCCGATTTGAAATTAGGAGACACACCGAGCACAACCATACCGACAACCGAAAGGAATACAAGAAACTGGCTGTTCTCCGTACTTGATTCCAAAGCTGCCGGAAGAAGCAGAACACCGGAGCCAATCATGCACAGAGCGAACCAGAATTTGTGTGTCAGCGCATAATAGGTGGCACTGATTGAATAAGGGATTTCTTTCCCTTTCTTAATCATCGCATAAACATAGCCTGCGATGAGAATGAATGATAATAGTACTAATAGAATCATAGCTTTATCTGTTTTTGAGTTTATAATACAAAATTGAGTTGTTCCGGGTATCCGGTTTTGTAATTGTAGGTTTCCACTTGTCCGGCATCAGACAAACCTTTCACAGCCGCAATATGAGATTGCGTCACATTGTAGCAGTCAAGGGCGTACAATTCAAGCTGGTTGAGCATTTGCAGGGCTGTATCAACAGGAATAACGTACTTCTCGGCATTGTACCAAAGCGTGGTATTTATCCGACCGGATTCTTTCTCGATACCGATTGAGTTGACCAGCCCGACACGGGTGTCTTTGTCTAACCATATCTGTTTTCCGGCAAGCGTGAATGAGTTGACGGCATCCGACTTGTCATAGGCGTTGATTTCCGCTATCTTCATCTCTTTCAGTTCGCCAATCGTATATTCATGCTCGACCAGTATAGGATACCCTTCATCATTCTCTTTAATCTCTTTACCGGATGATTGACCGTCTAATAATTCTTGCCAATATTCGACACTTATTTCCACTGAACCTTCCAATGGTTTGTCGTAGAATCCGTTTTTCCAATACATTTTTTGTTTCATAATTATTCTTTATTAATTATTTCCATCGACCTATCGCAATCCAATTGAATTTAGCAGAACTAACGCCTGTACTCGTAGACACAAAGTTTCTATCTACTTTAAAAGAGTTTATGGAATAGCCATAAATAGGGCAAAAAGTATAAGCGTTATTATCTGCGTTGTTTTTAATAACACTCCCAATAGCAATATAATTAGTGTCATAAAAAGACGTTGGCATATATACTGTTTGGGCAGCTGACGAAGTCCCTGCACTATATCCCCATTGTATCAGCAGACCGTTATTAAACTTAGCATAACCGTTCTGACCGAGTGATACAGTCATGGCGTTGGAGAGGTCGGCTTTAGCGTATACAGTACTTAGAGTGCTTAGTTTATCCTTTTCCTCATCAGTCACAAAATGCTTGTTTGTCTCCTCTGTCACATCACTTGCTGTATGGGTATGTTTGAGCAATGCGAACAAATCCTTTCCGACCGGATAGACAGACCATTTGTCTTGTGGTATGGATGGATCGCATCTGAACACGCACAATTGTCGTGACTGGTCGAAAACGACAAAGGAGACTTCTGTATTATCGTCCGCTATTTGCATACTCAATATGCCGAGGTTGAAGTAGGTTCCTCTTTCATCCACTACATATACCATCTTTCCGGCTTCCCATGCTTCGTAAATAGCGTTTATTTCGGCTATCTGCTCTTGGGTTACGTTACCGCCATTTACGATGGAACTGAAAGACAGGGAAGATTTGTAAATTCCTGCCGCATTACCATTGCTAGGAAGCTTGTCGATAGCATCGTCTATCTCTTCGGCTGTATGCCTTAATGTTTTAGTTTCTTCTGCCATATTGTTATATTCATGATTTTATACTAGTTGCTGGGTTCTCCAATAAACATATAAAGTGACTTATTTGGAATATACTTGCTACCGTCGTTACTCCAGAAAGTGATTCTGGCTGCTCTTTTCGGTGGTTCTCCTTGTTCTATGACATCACCGATTGATTCAACACAAGGGGTTAACCCCCATTTACCAAGCCCATTCCAGTCCATTCCCATATTTTGGGGTATGCACATCGCCCGGTTATGGCTGCATCTGTATTTTATTATTATGAAATTGTCTCCGGCTCCGGGCAAAGCCCCTTCGTATCCTATACTTTCAAATTCTATCCCGTTCCCCCATGTTTTTTGATTTAAAGTCGGATTTCCGCCATTGTACCTTAATTCCAGATAAACATACGACAGCACACCGGGCATACACCAGTGGTCTCCCTCATTCATTTTCCAATAGCTTCCTCCAACGGCATCTATACAAATATTTCTTTTCCCTCCACCCCAAAACTCATCTGTACTACCACTCGCCCTTATCATAACCGCTCTATTATCTGCATTTGCTCCAGTAGCACTTGCTTCAAAATAAGAGCCACAACCAAATCCTGCGGTACCAGGAATAACGTTTCCCAAAGCGGCAGTGGTCTTGCGATAATCATCGGTGATCCTAATTAAAGCATTTTGACCATTCTTGTTTTCCAAGATATAACTATCAATATCAAAACCACCCACTTTACCTTTATCAGAATAAACCTCACCGGTAAACTTATATTGCTTAGTGACGGGATCGAGCTCAAATATCACCTCATCATCAACAACGGCAAATATTCCAGTTCGTTTAGCTCCATCAATGAAGCAGTCTACTCCCTGAATTATTCCTGTTTTCTTTCCACTATCCGGATCCGTTTTTCCAAAAAAGCAAGTACCATCCGGTCGAAGGTCATAAACCGAATTACCATCATCAGAAATCCCTTTAATAGAACAACGAGCTTCAAGACCACTACCAGGAACATATTCCAAATAATATTTTTTATCTCTGTCACCAACATAACTGCGTCCGTAATTATTTGAATAGAACTGCTGCGTCTCCTGGTCGAATCCCTCTTCCTTCACCGCCTTTCCTTCCAAAGTATAAGAATCAATACCCTGCAACATCTGTATGGTAGGAGCCGTAAGCCCATAGGCGGACAAAAGGATAGCATTCTGACGTGCGGGATCTGTCTTGTTCCCAAGTTGGATTATTTTGTCACCTGCCTGCGGAATATCGCTGCCTTCCTCGCAGTCATCTACCGACAGGTCAATATAGTTTTCGCCGACAGATAAAACATACCGCCAATAGTAGCGGTTAGCTACATTCTCATAAACTCCAGCCTTGATGTTAAACTGACGACATTGCGCCATGTCTCCGGCTGTGAACTGGTTGATGATGGCTTTCTCACCATCGTCGGCAGTGAAGTAACAACGGTACACGCCACCTGTCGCTACGGGAACATACAGGGCTGCGTTGTCCGAGTCGTAGAGACGTGCCCCGCTTGAATCATATACGGGTGCTACGGAAATCTTCTCGACCTTCGTACATTCAATGCTGGCTAGTGTAAGAAGTATCTCACCGCCTACCGACTGTAGTTCCTTGATTGTCAAAGATTCAAACACAGCCTTCAACCGGACGTAGATTTCATCAAATTCGGCATACGACCGTCCGGTCTTCGGGTCACGCTTGACAAGGAATCCCGTACCAAGCGCACCGCTGATGAAATTCTGTGATTCTATATTATCGGTTATAACACCGCCAAGCAGTCGGATAAGATAATCCATTGTCTCTTCCTGCGTCTTGTTCAGGAAGGTAGCAAGGGACTTTTTGGATGAGAACACATTACGGTCAGACGGAAGTGTCTTATCATTCACTCCTATCACATAGATACTTACCCCACCGCCACCAACTACGGAACCGGAGTAAGTCTGTCCTTTGTATGTGAGATTATCAAGCTTGCTTTCTATCTCACCGATACGGGAATAAGCGGCTGTTTCACCGACTGTATATATAGGATGATCGTATGGAATATCCAACGGCCACTCGAAACCGATGATGCGGGATTGGCGTCCGTTGGGGAAATACGCTTTATTTATAAGGTTTACTTTATCTCCTACCTCATAGGTACGAATATTGCCATTATTATAAATGAAATCAGCAGCCATCTCACAATCATAGGTGGACGGGTCAATCATGGACTTCTTTACATACTTCTTGGTAGTTTCAAGCAACTCTTGTTCTGATTCCGGCATCATCTGTTCAGAGATGAATGCCGGATCGAAGCCGTAAAGGACATATGTGTCTGCGGGGACTTCTTCACCGTCTTCCATATGGGCGGCTTGCGGGAATAACACATCATCAGGAAGTGCACGCCCGTAGTCCTCGTTTCGGACTATCTCAAAGGTTGTACCCGTATTGTCGCTCTCTTTGAGATTAAGGGCGAAATCCAGTCCGGCAAGTTTGCCCGTTTGGAAAATTAGGTGTAACTCTCCAGGCAAACGGAAATCCTCAGTAAAATTCTTCAGTCCGTTATCCTTGAAGGTGTAGATAGGATATTTATTGCCGGTTGGCTTGTCATCAACCTTTTCATCCTCCCAAGTAGGATCAGGAACTACCGTAGTACTACCGATATACTTAGGATATTCATCCTTAAATATAACTATCTCCTCAATTGCTTCCTCTACAGGCATTTCCACGTTGTCGGGGTTGTCGTAACGTTCATCTCCTATGTTGATACGTTCCCCTGTGGGGCTGTATCTGTAAGCGTCTACATAGGGAATACCTTCCGGCAGCATAAGGCGTTTCTGGACAACACCGTTCAAGGTCAGTTCCTTGTCATCCTTGCTGAAATAGTTGTCGGGAACCTTGCCTTTTATGATGTTGCCAATCGTATATCGGTCGTTCAAAGAAGCTGTTACACCTTCGGGAAGACGAAGAACATTCGAATCGTCCCCTGTCAGGAAATCCGGATTATAGACGGCTTCAAATGTCCGTCCCTCATTGGAACCGGAAAGGAATGTGACGGTGGTAGCGGCTGACTGCCCGGCAACAAGGGATACGTCAAATGATACAGAGCCCAATATGCCTAATCCCATTCCGATAAGTGGGTTGTCGTAATATGGAATGGACAAGTAACTGCGCAATCTCAATTGTGAAGCGCCTGCTCCCGGTGAGAATGTTTCGGGGAAGGGAAAGACTGTATCTATTTCGTATTGTTGGTTCTCTCCGACTGTTACAGTGCTGCCGCCTATCACTGTCTCTTTCTCCATGCCATCCTGATAATAGACGAAGGATGCGCGGAAAACATAGTCACCGGCCGGAAGATAGTCTCTAGGAACGGGTGATGGTATATAGGGTACGCCAATATACAAGCAGATACCATTTTCATTATCCTTTACACGGTAAATACCGGCCGCCAATGTTTCAGCTATTTTCTCATCATAGGAAAACTCCCTTTTGTCCCGGTTCAAATGACTTGAAAGGTTGAGATCGGAAGTGCATTCTTCCTTTGTGACCGTACTTGAAGGAAAGAACTTTATATCCAACGTTCTTGCCGTATCGGATATATCCCTTCCCTTGACTTTCTTCACGTCAAATATCAGACTTTTCCTGTAACTGGCGGGAACGTTACGGGTGGAGCCGAAAGCATAAACACGGGTTGCGTATGTGGTCTGACTGTCACTTCTCCGCATGGAGTTGACATTCACGTTCTCCGTGTCTGTCAAATCACCGGCTTTGAAGTCTACAGGGGAGCTGTATTCACAACGTCCGAAATGAATAGTCTTGTTCTCTATCCACCATTCACACTCCCATGTTTCCGCCATTTGGGTAAGGGCGTCTATCAGATTCACGTTATCGTATGAAACGAGCTTGGAAGTGTTCGCTACCGTATTATCAATCTCGTATGTGAACTCTTCTTTTCTGAACTTGTATCCGAGTGCTTTCAGGTTGGCAAGAAAAACATTTAAATGCGTGTCAAGGGTAGCGGTGAGGTTCCATCCAGCTTCGCGTCCGGTTGTCTCCGGTGTGTAAAAGAACTTCTTGTTCTTCCACTTCCAATAGTAAGCATCAAGGCGGAGTTCGTAGTCGTATACACCTGTAGTTGTATTGTAGGAGGGTTTATACAGGTCTACTAACTCGAATATTCCGAGTTCATTATCTACTCCATCTCCCAGTTGGAAGTACACAGGATTGTAGAGAGGGAACTTCAATGTGATATAGTCCTCTTTCATCAACAGGAAGTGCCTTTTCGAACCCTCATTGATTGGTGTCGAAAAACGGAGATTGCCGGATATGTCTTTGATGTCTACCATAAAGTTTCGTATACCTTCATACGATGTTCACTACAAAAGTAATATTATTATTTGTTATTCAAATAAAAAATCAATATTTTCTATTTGTTGGATCTGGCTCATTAAGTTTTAATACAAATTTTCCTATACCTTGCATAAATTGGCTAAACTGACTACAAGATAAATAAATAGTCCGATACAAGATTGCCGGTTGGTATTTAGTCCTTATTTCCAAAACACCACTATCCAATTCTTTACAGAAACTTTCATATCTTGCAAAAAAGATATCCTTATCGGGAGCAGTAAGATTAAGTTGCAATGTTAGATTACGCTCATCTTTTTTGGCGGCATTGGTAATCACAGACTTTCCATGATTCAAACGACTTATATTCTCCATAAATTCTTTGTTAGGTGCAGGCGTCATTAATGCAGATAACGAAGTGTCATCCATGCTTATCCCCCATGTAGTATAAGCATCCCTCCCGTTTATAAACAACTCTCCTATCATATTAGATTGCTTTTTCGAGGTTTTTGTTAATATTTTCAAGTTTAACAGAAAATCCATCAAGGATTTTTTTTGTATATCCAGCAATATCTTCTAAATAGCCGTTGGAGCTTACGATAAGATTCTTTATTTCTATAAGCGTTATACTATTATTGCCAACAGAAACGGATATAAGATTGGCAATAGCAAGCATGGATAGCATTGCATTTTTTATCTCTTCTCCGGCAATTTGCAAAGCAGTAAAACGTCCTGACATCTCATCTATAGAATCTTGGGTGACCGACGCGGATACTTTCTTTGAAGCTTCTTGGGAAGATGAGGAAGAACTACCGGTATATCCTGTTATTTCAGCGATCTTATCTCTTTCATTCATCGCGTCTTGGACCATTACATCGTATTCTTTCCTTGCATCCTCCAACTGCTGTTTAGTTAGCTTTCCACCTTGTTCCTTCATTAGTTTTGCGATGCCATTATACCATCCTCTCAATTCATCATCAAATAACTCTCCCATAGAGAAATTAAGCAGTGCACGTTGCATATATTCGGAGAAGTCTTCAGAAAAACTTTTAGCATCCTTGTCCATATCCATTAAGGATTCGAGGAAATTATCACGTAACCCATCGAAAGAGATTTGCATGAGCGATTCGTTTATCTTCTCTGTAAGTTCATCCAATTTACCGGCTTGGTCGACATATGCTTCCAATTTCTCCAAGACACGACCACCATATCCACCCTTGCCAGCACTTTTAATTTGCTCGTATATATCGGCATTACTTAAAAGCAATTTCATCTGTTCAGGGCTTAATCCCCACAAGGAACCAGTGCCGGAGAAATTCTTGTCCACATTTTCACGAGCCCAGCGCAGTTGTTCGTCAGTCCATTCCATATAATATTGCCAACTATGATGTGACCCACTATACCTGGCTTGTTCTTGGGCTATTTTAAGGGTGTTGGTGATTTGCTCCTGTTGATATTTATACGCCTGTTCATATGCTGATATAGATTTGGAACCTGCTGACTTCTCCATCACGTCAGTAAGTCGATCTATTGATTTCTCTAACGTTTCATTTCTATCTGTAAGCCTGTCAATAGCTTCTTGAACTTCTTTAGCGTTGCTTCCGCCAATTTTATCCATTAGTGAGTTGAATCCGCCAAAAGAGATTGTGTTCAAAATATTGCCTATACCATCTTTGATGGAACTGAAGATCTGAACAAACATATCTCCACTAAGAATATTGTCCAAAATTCCATTCACAGCATTAAGAACCGTATCAATAATTGAAGATATAAGCGGACCTATTCCATTTTTCAGTATATCAAGAATTGAAAGTACAGCAGAAATAATCTGCCCTATAACTCCTGCGCTTGAAAGTGTTTGGGATAGCTTGCCAATAGCATCTCCGACCGCCCCGCCAATGTTGAGTTTGGAAAGCCCGGTCAATGTATTTTGTAACCCTCTGAATATGCCGGGTAATGTACCATCAGCAAAACTTTGAAGTCCGCTTGCTACGGAATTCAGACCGTCAACTGTATCCGCTCCTACATCTCTAAGGCTATTCCCAAAGTTCTGCACCTCAACTTCTGCGCTTTTATAAGCATCATTGGCAGCATTAGCCCCCAATTTGGCTAAATCAAGGGCTTTTCGTGCACTGTCTATTGCCCCCTTATCTCCAGTTTTTAACGCATTGGCATAGTCGTTCTCAGCCTTTTTCAGATTTTGTGAAGCAATCTCCTGATTTAATGTCGCGGTTTGTAGTCTGTTTATTGCAGCTCCCAACCCGTCCATCTGCTGCTGTATTTTATTAAAATTCAGCGTGCCTTCACCGCCAGGAGTTACTTCCCTCAATCGGTCTATTGCTTCATATATGACTTTTTTGTCCGCTTCTGATGAGTTCTTGAACTTGTCTGTATTCACATACGCCTTCAAACCGTCAAGAGTTTCTTTCAACTGGCTTCCAAGTATGCCGGAGAAATTTCCAAAAACACTTTGCCAGTCTATCTTCTGGTTTAAAGCATTGATGTCTATCTGTTGGATAGCAGAATCCCTCTCTCTTCTGAGGGATAATTTTTCTCCTTCTGTGGTAGCTTTCTTTATTTTCTCTGCATATTCCTCTGCAATGGCTAATTTCTGTTGTTGGAATGTACCATATTCCTTCAAATATTCTCTCATTGCATCTGCTTCTGTCTTTAACTGATTCTTAGTTACATCGGCAATTGCTTTATCCCTTTCATTTTCAGCATTGATATAGAGAGCAGAAATCTCAATAGATTGTTCTTGTGTCAGTTTACCACCTTGTCTTTCACTCAGTTCTTTTTCTTTCTTTTTGATAGCATCTAGTTTTTTTTGATAATCTAGGTCAATCTGTTTTAGTTCTTTCTCGGTGCCTTCTTTCATAAGACCGATTTCTACCTGTTGGTTCTTACGACGAAGAGAAAGAAGTTGTTCAGCAAGTTGCTCCTGTTGTTTGAGTCGGTCAAGTTGTTGCTTATCAGCTTTACTGCCGATTACGCCACCAACGCTTTGGTATTTCTTCTCGGCTTCATCCTTCTTCTCGGTGAGTTCCTTTAATTTCTTTTCATACTCGGTTTCTGTCAGTTTGTTTTCGGTATTGAGGAAATCATCAAGTTCTTTCTTTGCATTCAAATAGTTATTCTTATATTTCTCAATCCACTCTTTACCTGTATTTTTTTCACCAGACCGGGACTCCTGTTCAGTTTCAAGAGCATTTTTAATGATAGATAGTTGAGTTTTGGAAAACTCTCCACCAAGTTCTGCAACTATGGCAATAGCGTCATCTCCATTCTTACCTATTGCTTTCAATGACAAGTTTATGGCGTTGATAACAGAAACAATGTCACTATCCTTCATGTTCTGGATATTCCCAAGAAATGAAGTGACATCATGACTGGCGACTTTTGCGATAGCTTTATTGACTATTGCCTGTTGAGCCTTGATTGCATCCTCGACATTGTCGGTAGCCCATCCATTACCGTCCATATCAACAAGAGTGGTGGAAGTACCTTTCTTGCGTACATCTTGGTAGTATTTCAGCTTTTGCTTTTCTTCTTCAAGTATTTCAACATCGGATTGCCTTGACCTATTATTATCTTCATCTGCAATGAGTTTTTTGTATTTAGCGATTTCTTTCAGGTATTCAGCTTCAGTTAAAAGATTATCCAAAATAGTAGGATATTCAGCTTTCAAAGCCTCGAATGCTTGCAGGCGTTCTCCTTCAGACTTATTATTATCCTCAATAGCTTTGATGAGTTTCTCTATATTATCTTTATACTCATTTTGTTTTTTCTGCTGTTCATCAAGAGTTTCATTATACATACGGATAGCAGTTTCAGCTTCGCTTTCGGCTGTAGCTACTTTATAAAGAGCATACCCAAGGCCTATCACAGCACCTGTAACAAGGAGGAGAGGGTTAGCCATCAATGTAGCCCACATTCTTTTTAGCATTGCTGTCAATTGGATACACGCTAACTTCATTATATTCATCGAAGCAGTGTTCGCGTGATTGGCAATCGTATTAGCTTGTGTAGCCATAGTGTCAAGAGCCTCAGATGCAGCCTTTCTTTTGGAAGATGCTGCATTAAGATTCTTTTCTGCTGTATTCAAGGCTGTCGCAGCAGTATTAGCCTTAGCCGAAGCTGTTTGTAACTGTTCCATCGCATACTGTTCATAAGAAGCATCACCTTGAGCTAAAGCTGCCTGATACAAAGCTTCCATTTTTTCAAGTTTCTCATTCGCCTTCTCTGATGCCAATTTGGCTGCATTAAAGGCAGATAAAGCAGAAGTTTGCTCAATTATCGCTTCTTCTTTCTTTACCTTAAGTACGGTTAAACGGGTTGCAAGCTCCTCCCTTAATGCCACAATCTGTGCAGCCTTTGCTTGTGTAAGTGTCCCACTCGCAACAGCGGCCTCCAAATCTGCATTTTTGGACTCTTCTTTGATTGCGAGCAACGATTTCAAGCCTTCAATTTCAGCATCAACTTTCAATGTCCGCTCCACACCTTGCAAAGCAGCCATCGTCATTACAGCAGCTTTATACGTACCATAAGCAATAGCAGCAGATTCTATAGCAATAGCTACCTCCTTCCAATGCTCAACAAGATAAGAAGCACCAGATAGTGCACTATCAATGACATTCTCATTCTCTTTTCCTATTTCATTAAACATAGTGGATATGGAATCCTGAATATTGCTTATTTGCCCGGTAATAGTTTTAGACTGGGACTCCATCAATCCACCGAATTTACCACCTTCATTAGTCATGGATTCGATAGCCTTCTGCACTTCGGGGAAACCGACTTTACCAGCAGTAACAAGCTCTCCAACCTTATCTTTGGCTACCCCAAACTGTTTGGCAAGTTCATCCGCCAATGGAATGCCTCGACCTTGAAACTGGCGTAAATCTTGGGTGAACAGTCTCCCCTGCGTCATAGTAGTGCCATATAACCAAACAAGATCATTTAAAGGAATAGAAAGACCAGCTGCAATATCTCCCAGTCTAACCAACGTTTCATTAACATCTTCAGCAGCTGTTCCATAGGCAAGAAGTTGTTTGGCACCATTGGCTACCCCTTGTAAGTCAAAGGGGGTTTTCGCAGCAGTATAAACCAACTGTGACATTAATGTGTCTGCCTGTTCCTTACTGCCAAGCATCGTATTAAAGGCAACTTCTAATTGTTGGAATTCACCACGCACACGAGCAATATCACTAATAAGCTCTTTCGCACCTATACTAACACCAAAAGCAGCGGCAGCAGTCGTCATACGAACGAATATTCGCTCAATACTCACACCGCTTTGTTCTATTAGCCTTGATGTATTATTTACACCTGATTCTGTTTCATGTAACTTGCGCAGAAAATTGGAGTTATCTCCTGTTATATCAAAGTGCAGTCCTGCCATAGTCTTTTCGATTTTATAGGTACCATGTAACATTACATGGCTTAAATTTTGTCATACTGAATTATATAGTTTTAATCCTCAAGCATAGCCTTTATCAATTCCCGATTTTTAGGATCATCAGCATTAATATGTTCTTTATTATCAAAGATATTTAATTTCTTTCTTTCTTCGGCTGTCAAATAAATAGTAGTGATAGCGTCTGCTAATAGCATTTTCAAGTTAGCGTAACTAATCCCCCATACAACATAGTTCATAGTCCAACCGTAACGTTGACAGGCGAAATCTATTAGTGTGCCATAAGTACTATTGCCACCAAATGTAATGCTGCTATTGTCTTTCTTTACGTCTGCAATACGTTTCCGTTCGTTCTTTTCTTTGTCTATTCCCAAATACCTAATATATTCATCCGTATTATCGCTAGAAATTACGAGAACGAATAGAGTAGCTAATTCTTCATTGTCAAGGTTGTCATTAAATAACTTTGCACGGCTGTCAATTTTAGCATTATTGAAAATATCCCACTTTCGATTGAAGGTGTAATATGATAATATCCGGCAAACTATATCCCTTTTTCCAGAACACAGCCTAAATGATTCCATATACGGGTTAACTGCTATGATTTTATCATTAGCATTCAACTCTTTGAACAACCTTGCAAGCAGGTATGTTTTTCCAAGAGTTGGAGGATATATAAAAAAATGCCGACTTCCAATATTAAAACCTACTGGTCTTTCCATAATGGTATCGGCAATATCCATTTCCATGCATTTATTATCTTCCATAATAAAAAAATATTAGAGCAGAATAGCGGATTCAAACCGCTCCCTTATGATAACATACGCGCTCTCACTACGCAAATTCTGCATATAGCAGGTTTGTCCTACCAACCTGCAAAGGGCGTCTATTCCGCTTGCCATTTATTCGTCGAACAGCTCAACCGGCAGATGTATATTTTGCAGCAACCTCAACAACTTCCCCTTCCTTGATAGTTGCAGATGTTTGTGCAGGTTTGGTCTTACCACTTACATCCTTATACTGGATAGTAACACTTCCCTTAGTGGTAAATACCTGTACCCCACTCTTGTGCCAGTCTTCTTCAGTAGATAACTTCCACATGCCGACTCCACCATCATCAGAGATGACTACTTTCAGGCTGCCGGCACCGCTAAAATTTACAACTTCATGTTTCACCTGATTACCGGTTGAAGGTTTCAGTACATCAAAGGTATATTTCCATTTCTTACCATTCTCTGTATCAAAAGTCTCCTCCATAGACATGACAGAACGGTCAATAACGATACCCTCGACTGTTGGATCTTCCGGCTGCAACTTTACAGCATATTCCCCAGAGATGATACCATCAATATCTTCAACAGGCTTTGCGCGTCCTTTTCCTGCACGAAGCTCAAATTCAAACGTGTAAGTATTAGCAGCATATTTTACAGCTTCATTTTCTCCACCCTCGATTTTAGCTTCCTTTTTGGCGCCTTTTGTTGGTGTCAACTTTGTTGAATTCTCAACAGGAGTAGGAATATCAATCCAAGATGCTGGCGCCTTTCCGCCATCACCTAATTTACCAATCTTAATAACGGGCTTTCCCCATGATAGTTCCATAATCTTTATTCATTTATTTGTTTATACAATAACTTGTTATTGATGAAGTGCTCGTCTTTCCCGTTCACCTCAAGTACCCTTTGTTTATTCAGCGTAAAGCGGTAACTTTCCCCACGCCCTACTTCGAGAAGCTTATAGGCAATCTTGCATAACTCACGCAAACGAATTGATTTTTCCTCTGCTTGTCCGCCCCGAATATCATCTGGGACGTAAATATTCACATTCACAAAAGCTTCCTGCATCTGGCCTGATTCGTTATCGAGAATAGAAATGACAATGTCCTCCAAGTTAGAATCTTTGGGACGCCTTGTCTTCCTAAGCTTCCCTGTAACAGTCTTTTCAAGAGCAGAACCTTTGATGAACTTATAAATATCATCCTTGATTTCAATATCTGACTTCATCATGCTACAATTTGAGTTTTAAGTTTCATCATCATCTTAGGAAGCTCCTTCCTTGCAAACAATTCAGCGGAAGCAAGCACATTCTTGTTATCCATAGCCTCTACGAGTTCGGCATAATTCATTCCGGCAACAACGATAAGTGCATAACCGCTTACATATTGTTTTGCGATTTCAGTTGCAAGCTCTTTACCTTCCTTGATACCATCAGTACCTTGCTTCACTTGATTAAACGTTGAGTACTTAATGATTTTACCATTATGAACGATTACATAACCAATAGAACTACGCAAGTTGCCTGACTGGTCAAACCAGCTTAATTCTTGCGGCCTGTCCTTCGCTTCAATAATGCATAATTCTCCAAGATACGAAAGCGCACGTATGGTAAGCGTATTGACACGTTCTACTTCAGCTTTAATTGCTGCATTGATTTCGCTCATCGACGTAATCATCTTTATACCCATAACTTACAGTAAGTTTGATAGCGATGGAAGCCTTTCACTTTACATTCACGTTCAATGCCTCCAAGAAGGAATAGCTTTACTTTATCATCAATAGCAAACTCTCTACAATCAGCATCAAGTCGGACAACAGCCGAATACTTTCTGACAACACCATCCTCAAATACTCTTTCCTCTGCTTTCCCATTAGGCACATGACGACACGGAATATCACCTTCATAATGGCTTTCACCTTCATGGTAATCTCCATTGTCATCCTCGTACCCGGGAGTAATTACGAGATATTTTAGCTTGTGGGGTCTATCATCAAGTATCATAATCATCCTCCTACGTATACAGTTGGCTCACTAAAGCATTTATCATCCTCTCCAATGGAACGGTAAATTGAATTAGCAAGTTTCTTAGCTTCTTCAACCTTCTTATCAGACAAACTCATAGAAACATCACCTTCTGTATAGTTTTGCGCTTGAACAAGGCTTCGCAAACAATCAGCAACAGCACCTTTGAAAGGCTTGCTTTTAAAGATTTCAACAGTACATTCATCATTACCATTTAGCTCTCTCTCAAGAAGGCGATTCTCGAAGAAGCCACTACTTAATTTGTAGTGGACTTCATCTTTCAGTGCTTGTAGGATTGTCTTCATTATCATTAAGCCTTATGTGATTCAACAGCTGCTCTTAACGCTTCTTCCTGTTCATCATTGAGCATATTGACTTTTTCAATCAATTTTGCATCAGTGATATTAGAAGCGACACGCTCTCGGGAAACAGACTTCAATGCAGCTATAAATTCGGGCTTTTTGTAAGTTGCTCCCCAAATAGTAATCTTCGCATCACCTGAATCTTTGGTTTCTTCCCCTTCGTTGACAACCTGCCCTTCGGAGAAATCGTAAACATAAATCTGGTCAACGTCCTCGATAATAGGAGCTACAAAGGCTTGGCCAGAAGTAATTTCCCGTAATGGGTTTACGAGTGAATATTTGGATATCAGCTTAAAGATGTCTACGATTTTATAGGTAACATTCTTAACCGGGTTGGTTTGCTCTGCCAATCGTCCGTAAACTAAAGTTCCGACAACTTCATTACAGATGAAGATAAGTCTGTTAGCATTCCATGGCTTGACTGAACGTTTTTTGCCATTTTCTTCAAAAATGACAGAGCGGTCAATGATTTTAAACGTAATACCACCGTTATCATCAGCAAAAGCTTCATTGAATTTAGCTCCTGTTGGAGTCGGAAGAATTGTATCCGAAGTGAATGATTGACCAATGTAATTAGCAACAAGTTCTTTCGCCCCTTGTGTCTGTCTCAATTTGTCATAAGCAGATTTAGCAATACAAATCTTGATGATTGAATTACCATCTGCATCAGCATTGGCAATAACTCGTTTGATGTCCTCAAGAGAAATTTCATCTTTTACGGTAGCACCAAAGGTGTTCTTTTTTAAATAATTGAAGTTCAAACGCATTAAGGCATTGGGAGTATCTTCATCCTTAATGGCAACATATCCATTGGAAAGAGCAAACAGGAAGTTGTATTCATTCCTTTCATCAATACCAACTGAGCAAGCGACAGCATCATTGGCAAGTTTACCGGCAATGACTTTTGCGTTTCCGCCTTGGGCTTCCATCACATTGATGTTATTAATGTCTGACTCTTTCAGAATTTTAGACATACCGATTTTGGGTAGCTTTCCGTTAGCCGATGCAATGCTGTCACGACTTTTAACCGGCAGTTCGGAATTTACAGCCACAAAATCAGCAGCTACATAGGTTGTATTAACAGAAGTACTTTCCCATTTATTATCTGGGGAATATTCCGTACGCAACATGGCACCATCCCCTTTGTGAAGATAGGTAAGGTTTTTGTTTCTCTTACCGTTTACCTTTTCAATTAGCCGTTGTAGTTTCGGAAAAAACTTAGCAACATATTTTTGAAATAATGATTCATTCATAAATTATACCTCCATTGTTAGTCGTGTTCAAAAACAAGTGTTGGAATAGCCGATTTCAAAGCAGCCTTGATTGTATCCAACGGATAAGGGCTGGCAACATCATTAACTACCCCAGTGTGCATAATCGACACGAACGGTTCTTTTACTGATTTAGTTACATAGCATACACCTGCATATTCATGACTCTCTGGTAATGCTTCATAAGCGTCTCCTTTAGAATTGACCGGCATAGGCTTGTATGTGTCGGATTCCGTATCACGAATAATCACATGACCTGCACGAATAAACTCTCCTTTGAAATTAGCCACATCTAACACTTTACCGCCTTTAATACCTGCTATGTATTTGCGGATGACAATCGGATCGTTTCCGAACCCGAAAGATTCAATGGTACCTACATCTACTGCTCCCATTTTTCCATTTAATTTTAATTATTACAAAATATCAGCCATTTCATCAATTTCATTATCGCTGAATGGCTCCTCTTCTTTAGGTTTACCACCACCGGCAGCAGGCGGCATTCCAGTAGTAGAAAGTCCAGCATCTGCCCGTTCTTGGTTGTAAGCCTTCAAATCCTCTTCGACTTCGGAATAGAATTCCTCAAACTCTTCATCATTTTCAAAACTCATTTTCGAAAAACTTTTCAGAGTACGGGAACCAAATGTACCGGTATCTTTCAACAGGGCTTCCAACTTTGCTTTCCGAGAAGCAACAAGCTTTTCTCCTTCCAATGCGGATATTTTGCCTGTTAAAGTCTCAATGGTCTGCAACATGCCTTTTGCCCATTCCGGTGCATCATCATTCTTTCCTTTGTTTTTGGGATTTTTCTTGTTTGAACCCGATTGGCGGTTGATAGCATTTGATGACTCATCGTCAATGTCGTCATCGGTTTCATCGTCGTCATTCTTTTTGCGATTCTCTTCGATTACTCGATTTGCGAAAGACTGGCTGACTTGCAGGTAAGGAAGAACCGCATCAATAGCTGTCTCAATCTCTGCGTTAACATCCTCTTCGGAGGCCTCATCAGTGGAAGTTAGATTGTCGGCAATCTTGGCAGCGACACTCATTAACTCCTTTTTATTGAACCCGAACGCCTTCACTTTCGGTTTCAATCTCAACAAAACTTGTTGTTTTCTGTCCATTACTAAATGAATTTTAAGTTACTAAAAAGAAATAGTCTGCGTAGCAAACGTATGCCAGCAGACTATTCCGTAGAACTTAAAAACACTTTTAGAGCAATGAGTTTTTACGACAAGTTCCGTGGCGTACATCTTCATACGCTTTGGATGCAAATATACTAATTTTATTTGAAAAACAAATAATTTGAAATATATTTTATCTCATTATCAGAACTATAATAAACCCCCATCGCTAAAAGAGTAAAACGAGTTATCGGATACAATTATGCTATCAACAAGTTTTATATCAAACAACGAAAGAGCTTTCTTTAACTTGTCTGTAATTTGTTTATCTTCTATTGATGGTTTCACATTACCAGATGGATGATTATGCGCAAAAACAACTCCACTTGCCAAGCTGTCTATAGCATACTTTGCGACAATCTTTGTATCTACCAATGTGGAGGAAACCCCACCCTGTGAAATCTTAGCCCACGCAATGGCATTATTGACATTATTCAACATGATGATGAACGAACTTTCGTAAATGAGCAAATCTTCGTGGTAGAAGTTTCTTGCATACTGTGAAGCATCATCCGATGAAATGATTCTCTTTTGTTCAAGATTGCCTTTTGTGGCTGATAGTTTGTATTCAATTGCTTTCTTTACCATTGCTCTATATATTGCGCAGGGCTTTCGCCCTGCTGGTTAAACTTAGTTTATTTTGTAATAAGGTTGCTCGCCTCTAATAACTCTCTTTGCATCTGCAATGCTATCATACAGCTTTGATTCATCATTATCTATGATTACAAATTCTTGATGAAAGCCATCTTCAAACATTGTTATTGTGTGACCTTTGTAACTTACTTCTCTGATGATATTCTTTGTTGCCATAATCGTATATCTTTTAATTGTTATTATTGCTTTTCTTTTATATAGCTAAGATACTGATTTATAGCGAGATATACAAATTCTTAAAACGGTTTATTCTTTGATTATCAGTGAGTTAAACAAGGTTTAACGGATAAAAAAAAGAGCGACCAATAAGCCGCTCAATAATGCAATAGAGAATAAAAACATCAATAAGATTCTATAACTCTATTCAGAAATTTAGTACGCAAAGATTTCTTTATAATCTTTTTCATGTCTGATGGTAGATATGTATATGCCTTATCAAAGATGTTATCTGGAACTCCGTAAAATGCTTCTGCCAATCCTCCAGTAATACAGGCAATAGTATCACTGTCTCCACCTATTGATACTGCATTTCGAATCGCATCTTCAAATCCGTTACTTTCAAGGAAACAAATTATAGCCTGTGGTACGGTAACTTGGCAACTTTCATCAAACTTATTGCATGAACGAATAAAGGCAACTGTTTGTGATAAGTCATATCCAAATGTAGATTCTAACCATTTTTTTACATCGTCTTTAGCGCGTCCGGTGCGCAATAAGAATATTGAACCTGCGATAGCTTGTGCGCCTTTAATACCTTCTTTGTGATTATGAGTAACTTTTGCGCTTTTTTCCGCTTCTTCAAGAACCTTTGTCAGTGAATTATAATAGAAACCAATTTGACTAACACGCATGGCAGAGCCGTTGCCATAGCTGTTATATGGTTGTGGGTTGTTACTTCTCCACCATCTTTCAAAGGACACACCGTAAGAGCCTTTGGGGTTCGGATATTTTCTACACCATTCAAGTAGTGCATCCTTATAATCTATCTTACGATAAATGGCATCAGCGATTGCGACTGTACAAATGGTATCATCTGTAAAACTGCAATCTTTCGTAAACAGTTCAAAATCTTTCGTATGGATATTATTAAATTCAAAGCGAGAACCTACAATATCACCTATTATTGCTCCAATCATAGTGGTATTATTTATGTATAAAGGTAAGAAAATTATTTGATTTGGCGAAATATAGCATCTTATATTTCCTCCATATAGATATATAAATTGCCGAATACCTTCTTATCAACAGCCTTAATCTTGGTAATTTTAAACTTGGAAGATTTGTCGAACAATATCTCTTTTTCTTCCTGCATATCGGATATAGATGATATGTCCACTCCATTTTTGCCTTTGATTTCAAAGATAACTTTGTACTCTGTCCCATCGGCAAAATCCTCTGCTACAAGCTTGTTGGCAGATGTTGACATAAAGCCATTCTCTATGTAGTCATCGCCTTTCTTTAAAGATTTCAGTTTGTTAAACATATCCCTATCAGCAGTAATACCACGATAACTTGTTCCAATACACTTGTTAGAAAGGTTAATGTATTTGCTGATACCATCAATGACAGAAAGCGTTTCTTCATCAAGTTGCTTTCTTTGGCCTCTTAAATATTGGTTTATTCTTGGATAGTACGAACCTGTATATTTGGAAATGTCCTCAATATATCTGCTTTTATCTTCTTTCAGAAAAGATGGATTATCTTTCAAAAAGTATGGAAGTGTACCTCGTTTCTTGGCATCATCAATTCGTCGCTGATTATCGAGAACCCACTTCTTGAAGCTGTCCGGCACATTTTTCACTTCGTTCACACTTTCAGTACTTTCTTCACTACGTCCGTCCCACGCCCAAAACTCCTCTTCTGTTTTGAGGATAGGAATTTTATAGCATCTACAAGTCGGATGCCAGCCAGTCCAAACAAAATCTTTTGGATATTTTCCAACAAGGGATTCGCATACAGTGCAAGGAAACTCTCTTCCGGAGCGTTTGATTTCATAACCTACCACAAAGTCCATCTGCTTCCAACGCTCATTTTCAGCAGTACGGTAAGCCATATTGATTTCAGAACGAGCCAACCGAATAGAACGATATTCACAATCCTTGAGGTGTTCCGCATTTCCGAACATCTCTTTATAATCTTTTTGCAGGGATGGAAAATCGAGCAGATATTTAGAGATTTGCTTACTCAACGTAATAGTACTGGTACCTTTTTGAATAGCGCAGGAAATAGCAGCTTCCAATTCTTCCTTGTAAATCGTAGACTGTTGCCAAAGCTTATCAGAGATATTGAAGCCTTTATCCTTGCGGTTCTGAAACGCTTTTAGAGCATCAGAGTTGGTTTGGTACAGAACCTTATACTTTTCTCTATCAATCTTGGCTGTGTAGGCTTTCAAAACCTTATCAGCCATCAAGTCCTGTGCCTCATTACTATTCTTCCATTCTTCGGTCGTACCGCGATAGATAGTTGCGTGTATATCCTCTACAAAATGCTTCTGTACATCATCAATTTGCTTTTTAGTTTGAGGGTAGTCAGACCATTTAAACAGCTTGTCGCTATCAGGGGAATATTTAGTACGTGAAACAGCTTTAGCAGCTTCCAAATTCAGGGTGTCGTATATCTGCTCAACGAGGGCTACATATCTGTTTAATCTCCCGTTGAGTTCTTGGTACTTCTTTTTCTGATTTGGAATCTTGGGGTTTGCCATTATTTCATTTGCTTTTTCTTATCCTTGTCATCGGTTGGGTAGAGATGGTGTTTTACTATGATCTTACCACAGATAGGACAATCTTGTACTACGTATTCCACTGTGACGACTCTTGTATGTTTACTCATAAGCCTACTCTTCTTTCCTGATATATATTTTGATTTCACCGGTAACATGGAGTTCGTCACCAGCTTTCTCAACGGAGTATTCTATTAATCCTCTTTGATTGATAGAGTTTATGATTGATTGACGTATTTCATCCTTAACTTCCTTGATGAATATTTCATCTGATTTTCGATTAGACCAACCTTCATCGAGTTTCTTCTTTTTCCGGTAATCCTTGATTTCTTTTTTAGTCCGGACAAGACAGATACCTAACTTCTTTGCTTCGTAGTAATCAACTCGCTCAATACTATTTAATCGTTCTTGTGGATTGACTTTCTCGGCTAATCTGATAAGCCAGTTCGATATTCTACTTCTCATAACCTTTCAGTATTTTATTTACAACTTTCTCTTCTATCTTTTCAATAATAGATATTGCTATATCCAATGCAATTCCTAGTTCTTTAGGACTTGGCATAGGTATTTCTGCACCTCTTCTCCAATGGTTGTAGTCGCGTAGGAATTTTACCAATTCTTTCTTATCCATAATGTTATCTATAAGCAAGCAGCGCAAGTGGAAACCTGCGCCACCGTTACCTTCTCTACACGTGGCAGATAGGTTATTCTAAGACGATCTCCCAATCTTCGGCAAACACGTCACTAATAGACGGTACCCATGAATCAGCACGACCAGTATTTTCATTGTAAATAAGGCACTGGCTTGTGTAGTCAATGAATCCTTTGCCTTTTAGAATAAGGTCTTTTGCTGATTGGGGAAGTGATTGCATTTTAGGAATGATTTCTTCGGTAATATGAGCAGGGACTTGCTTTACAACAAACAAACCTTTGCCGTTCCATCCACTTCTTCTGACAGCTCCACCTTGTTTCAATATTTCGATAGCATCTCCAAATGTCATCAGATATAATGGAGCTTCAGGTGCCCCGTCAATTCTACCGATACGGCATTCCAGCACGTTAATATACCTGCTCATGATACGATGCTGTAAACGAAGCAAATGGTTCTGATATTTGTCTGTTACAACTTCGTCTATTTTTCCGGATTCAATAAATGGGGCAAATTTGTCCATCTTTTCATACAAGTCTCGCATTTCAATGTGCAATCGGTCAAGAAATGAATCTGCACACTTGTATGCTTTTTCGAACGGTTCTGCCGGAGACCAACTTTCATACCCATCCTGATACCTCACGTGATAGCCTGCTTTTGACTTCTCATTTTCGTTAGGCACTTTTCCTGCTTGCAGCAAGCCTTTCTCATACGCTTCTCCCATTGTCATAGGTTCGGCTTCAATCTGTTTCGTTCCAATATACTTTTTCATTGTTATTATTTTTAGAATGATTATTCTGCACCTTCAAACAAGCTATTTACTCTTGTCTGTTGAGCGGCTTTATCTTCTTCTTGAATTTGCTTTAAAGTTTCTTCAGGATCATTAGAATACCCCGCTATGCGGATAGATTCAAGTTGGCTAAATATGGCTTTACCTCCATTTCCTTTTATACATCTATTAATCAATGCATCTTCATCATTTTGAATAAATGGGGTGATAACGTGCTCAACCTCTATGTTGTCTATTTCGCTCTTCCACTCGGTATTCATCATTTTTAAAAACTCCTTGATGACATTGCATTCACGCTCAAAGAACTCTATCCAGGCACCGGATTCATCACCTATTTTCAGATGGGCATCAGATAACATCATTTGTCTTGCATCAAACCCGATATTACCAAGGCTTTTCATGTTCTCAAAAGAAAGATCAGGCATTTGAGCTTGCATAAAGAAGAGCTTTAATAAAGTCTCTACATGGTACTTCAAAGCTTCTATAGCTTGAGTCCATGAAACATAAGCCACATCACCTCCATTCTTTAACCGGAACAATCTACGTGTTTCTCCTTTATCCTCCTCACCGACTAATTCTCCAGTTACTTTCAACACAGGAGCGGAGTTGTAAGCAATGACATCAGAATTACGGGATAACGTATATTCAATTTCTTCGCGAATATGCGACAACCCATAATACACAGGTTCAGGACGAAATGTGTAAGCACCAGGTATTTTACCAAGATGAAATGCTATTTTTTCCGGAGCTATGACAGATTCCCAATCACCATTTTCCTGTTTCCATTTATAGTGCTTATTAGCTGTATATGTTTCAAAGAAGGTAACTTCTTTGTTATTTATTTTTTTCTTGTATTCAAAGGACATAGCAATCATATCCCCTAATTCATCAAACAAGGGATATAAATCCACTCCGTCCATAGGAGAATACGTCTTACACTTCAGCTTATATTCACTTTTGAAGCCATATAAAGTGTTGGGTTTCTTAACTGCATACCAAATCGTAAAGATTTCACAAGAAGCAAAATAAGTGTTACCACGTTTAGTGTTTTCAGAGTCAATACGGGCATATTTATAAATAGCCTCAATAGCTTTGGCTATTTTTTGACGTGTTTCATTATCTTCTGTGTTGTGATAAACACGCCTGACCGGGATAGCGAAAGCAAATTCAGTAACACGTTTTACAAGTAGTCTTTCCAAGCCAAGATAGATACGTGAAGCAGGGTCGACGCTTCCATCAGATCTCGTTTTATCCTTACGACCAATTTTATCATCGACTATCTTATGTTTGGATGGCTCGTAATCTTTTAATAATTTACTCCATTCAGGAACATTTATAGACTTGTTTTTTAAACCACTGATAATATCAGATACAGTTCTTGTATTATTAAATATTTCGGTTATTTCGTCCATTGCTGTATAATTGTACGGTACGGCTTCATACCGGTGGTAAATGTTATTTGGATAGGAATTTTTCTACAAAGTAAATCTGCCCTTTTCCAGTTACCTTAGTCGTGGTAGTCACCAAGACCACTCCGTCAGGCTTTGTTATGGAAGTCTGCTTTAGCTCAAACAATCCAAGTTCCATCGCTTTCTGTGTTGGCTGGTTGTAGTATTGTCCTTTTGAGCATAGATAACCATTTTCGCGCATCCAAACAAATAAACGGTTCTGACCTATATTTACACCGTTCTGCTGTAATATCTTTGCAAGTTCAGCAACCAAGCATGAACGTTGAGAAGTTGAAACCGCATCGGCAAAAAGAACTTTGGGTGCGTCTTTTTGTATCTTCTGTTCGGCCTCGATACGCTTCTGTTTTTCTTCTTTTAGATTGGTTGCAAGCCGAATCAGAAAATCAGGTGAAGTCAAAGCCTTTTCTAGTGTTTCGTTTGTCATATATATACCATGCTTGCGGATTGAAGGTAAAACTTCGCTTGTTACCCATTTGCGAAACTTTTTAGCTTCAGGTTTACGGCTGTCCAATATTACATCATACAAACCGTCCTCATCAACAAAGTTCGTTTGTTGGATTCCGCCTGCTGTTTCAAGGGGGTACTTTGAAAGCACATCCTTATCTAATCTTTGAGCTACCTTACTGGGAATCAAATCCAAAACTCGGCATACATCTGCCAAGCAAAATAATGGCTCATTATTCTCACTCATTGTAATTCTTATTTGCCCAAATTGCTCATACTCCAAAATCTGAATTGCGTTCATAGTGTAGTTCCGTACTCCTTCATACGGTGATTAATTGTGAATAATTGCTCCTAAAAAGAAACCGGGTAACACATGACGTACTACCCGGCAACGTGAAAGGGCACGTTAACTTGAATGTTATAGTGCAAAGATAATTATTTTATTTGAATTTCAAATAAAATAATAACTATTTCAGAGGAATATTACAAAGAACTTCCTGCGCACATTCTCCTTTCAAATAATCCACAGCAATAGCAGCAATGGATTTTGACTGGAGAGTTTTCAACTCATGATATTTATCAAATCCTACATCGTTACTTTTGAGTATCTCCAATGCTTTCGTATATCCTTCTTTCACAGAAGCATTTACAAATTTGTTTATCTTCTTTTCCTGTAGCCTTACTTCTATCTTCCTGATAGTATCAGCAATATGCTCTTGTTGTGGAATAGGCAACTTTTGTCCTAAGAATATTGCCATACGGTTTAAATCTTGTTGTTTCATATTTTCAGTTTTTACAAAATTACAACATATTTCTTAGAATATCTTCATCACTTACGACCAAGTAATCATACGGATAAAATGTATTAGCAAGCGCATCAAACCAGTCAGGAGAACGTTTGATGCGTTTCTTTATCTCCTCTTTTTTTTCAATAAAAATATTTCCGTTGCTCATGAACCCCCAATGCGTTTCAGTAGCTTCTTCCATTAATTTATCACAAGGCGGAAGAGCCGCTCCAAACCCATTCTTCGGATTAAGCCAATCACGTACAGCCCAAAACAAATAAGCTCGCATATTGGCGAAGGTATATTCGCCTGTTATATCATGCAGTCCATGCGCGCTTTCTGAAAACTTACAAGAATATGCATTTTTGTGGTCAAGTTCCTGTAGTCGTGAAAACACCCCTGCCCCCTCACCAATAGTGTCAATAAACGCTTTTGAACCTTTTTTGTTAAGATACTTGGTAATCATCCCAGCAACATGCATGTGATCAGCCGTTCCTGCGGATTGGTGTACCTCAAACTCCGAGACATAATTACCGTATCTGGGACACAGTACGCTGTCGTCACGTCCCATACCGGCAACATCAACACCAAGCTTGCAGCTTTTTTTCGGAGTAAAACCATCTTCCTTCAACCGCTTCCAGTTCTCATTGGCGATCTCTATCCATTCATAGGGAATAAGCACATCTTCAGCTACTTTAGGGAACATGCCAAGCACCTTGACACGGAATAAGTCATTCGGTCGATACAACCCACCTTCCCATTTGAAATCACCTTCGCCTTCGTTGAAATCCTCTTGTTGGATAGGCGAGCACCAATTCGAGACTTTATCCTTCACCCATTCATAATCCACTTGACCGGGAATGACTATTTTCTTGCTTACGACATTCTCCGCATTAAGGGAACTTAACCTGAATTTGGCAAAACGGTCGGACTTCATGGCCCGCGCTGCATATCCGGTGGTTACGTTTGGGTTGAACACGATGAGCAAACGTGAATTTCCCTGCAAGTTACCTTCAATGGCATTGAATGTGGTTTCAGAGATACCTGATGCCTCTGTTACAACAAACATGGTGTTTACAGCATGAAATCCTGACCATGCTTCCATATTATCGTCAGAACTCTTAAACCCCGTTAGAAACCATTCATCATAGTTTGTTTTAATGCCAGATGATAATAATCTTCCGGGCAATACTCCAGCATTGCGAAACAATCGTGAGATTTCAGGTATCATAATGTTTTGTACTTGACGACCAGTTGGAGCGGTCATGGCAATCTTGGTGTTTTTTACAAGCTTTCCATTTTCCCAGCGAGGAGTAAGATACATAAAACAGATAGACGCACAAGCAGCCACGAAGTCCTTCCCACGAGCAGTGCCGGAAGCAACAGCAGTCATCCTATTGTACTGTACAGAGTGTATAATATCCTGCTGTTCATTATCCAAACGTGCTTTCATCACATCGGAACAGAACTTGCACCAATCGTCCCTCCACGCCTGCATATACAAGGCAGCCTTGTCGCTCAAATCCATTACTCTTCTATTTTGTCCGGTAATTCTTTCATCAAACTTTCAAACGGATTGACATTGACATCCTGTTCAACGCGTTCTATATAACCACGTTTCTTACCTTTAGTTTTTAGGTAAAAGATGATGGCAGTCAAATCATCATCGTTAATGGCATTCAACAGCTTTGATTCAACACGATCGATAATACCTTCATTTATCTCTTCAACGATTTCTTTAAACTTGGGGTCATTATCAATCCATTTATAATAACAGGCACGGCTGATTCCGGTCATATCACAAGCGTATGAAATAATCCCCTGCCCTTCTTTTAAATTTTTCAAGAACAATTTCTGTCTTTCCTTCTTTCCCATAATCTTATAACTTTACATGCCAATACGTCTTTAGATTTTCATCAAAGACGTATTAGAACATAAATTAAACATCAATCAAACAAAGACCTCTGCACGCATCCGTCTTCAATTTCTTTCATTTTCTTATCATCCGGTCTCGGAGTTATATTATTCTTATCGTAAAAACCGTTCTTCTCCAAATAGAAATATCTATCCCAAGTACACTTATCATATTCACCTTCCTTATATGGGGTTAAAGCGGATTGTTCGGCAATGATAAACTCCTTTTTCGTCTTCCCCAACTGCCTACCTCTATGGGTATGACAATCGAACACATAGTCTGGTATTACCATGTGCCGATTATCGTAGTCTTTCAGATATACAATAGGATAATCGAAATCATTTACATAGAGGCTACAACGCCCATACTTTACAACCTTTAGAAGTACGGTAACAGCCTTTGCTACAAAAATGGAAGATTTGAGCGAAGTGGTAGGTTGCATATCATCAGCCTTCTTTAATGCGACAATCTCGTTCGTTACAAATTGGTAGTTGAGATTGCTAGCTATGGAAACAATGCGTTTCCATAAAAACTCCCGGTATCTTACCATTAACTCATTAGCTAAATAACCGGCTCTAACATCATCTTTACCAGTTATGGCACGTTCCAATAACCCAGCTACCAAAAATGTATCATGCCCATTCTTGGTGTAGCATCCTGCGCTATCTCCTACATATTCATCCTTTGGAAATTCTATTCTATCTCTTGAATTAAGCAGGTTGCAGGCGAAATAGTCAGCATCACGATTCTTTCGTGCAGCAAGCAAAATACCAATAGCCTTTTCTATAAACAAGGGAGACTTATTCTGCCAATTCTGCGAATCATCAGCTTGTTTCAATGCAACAATCTTATTCGTAATAAGATCATAACAATCTTCTGCCGATACACACAATAGTCGCTTCCACAGATAATTTCTAAATCGTGGTGCCAATTCATTGGCGGCATAGCAGGCGTAATCCTTGTTACTCCTTCGTATTGCTTTCTGGATGAGGGATGAAACCTCAAACATATTGTGACCGTTTTTTGTGTATAATGCATTTGCCATATCTCAATCTATTATGCGATTTCAAATTTTGAATTTGGATTTAATTTAATCAATCTTGCTATCACTTCCTCTGCCGTTTTTTCAGCTCCCAAAAACTGATGGAATGTAGGGCGAGCAGATTTCGTTCCATCTTTCTTTATTCTGTAAATAAATGCACCTTTTGACAAACCTTTTGAATTAATGTACTTTGTTGCTTTCATTGTTTATCTCCTATTTTTAAGTTATACTTTGCTTTCCTTTTATATAGCTAAGATACTGATTATTAGTGATATATGCAAATTTAAGCATCTAATTATCAATGAGTTAAACAAGGTTTAACGGCTTACATATCATCAACACAAACACATCTTGGCTTAGGCATTATGAAATCATTAGCAACATTACATCCATAAGCCCCGACATTGAAAATAAGAATCTTATCACCTATATTGGCGGGACCAGAATAATCACGATGGATAATATCATTCTCAATACAGGTGCATCCATAAATGGTAGCGTGTTCAACGTAATCACTATCGTTTGAAAGCACTTTGCAGGGAGGGTTCTTTGTGTGGCAGACAAAGCCAACATCATCACGCTTGCAATCCACAACAAGCATTGTTTTTCCTCTGATAACTTTTTTGCCGATAATGGTTGCAAGCAGAGACATAGAAGTGGAAACTATCGGTGTGCCATTCTCGGTGATAAGCTGCACTTCTCCATCAGGGAACTCTCTTGCAAACACTTCACCAATAACTTTGGCGTATTCCTCATACAATGGGACATATTCACCATATTGCATTTTGAGACTATCATCCATGCGACCGAACATATTTCCTCCAATATCAACAATACTGGCATCAAGTTCTTTTGCGTATCGAGCCATCATTTCGGCACGTTTCCTGAAATACGAAAGTCCACGAGCATAAGAAATATGACAATGAACACATTTTACTTTTGCCAATCCCTTTCGTTGTAGTTCTGTAATTTCTTGGTAACCTTTGCTATCAACATCAATTCCGAATCTTGAAACTATGCCATTTCCAATATCAAAATTTAGACGAACTCCAATAGTAAGCGGTACGGTACATATTCCAACAAGTGATCCAAGTTCACCAACATTATCAACATTCACTATTCCACCATGATTAGCACAACGTATCTTATCGTCCAAATCCGGGATAACACCATTGTATATAATCCGGCTGTCATCAAATCCATAGTTCCGTGCAAGCTGATACTCTTTGGGAGAAACAACTTCGGCATATCCACCGACTTCTTTTACCACATTGATGAATTCTTTGCAGTAATTCGTCTTGAAACTGTACCCGATATTATAGTTTGGGTAGTATTTTCTGAAAGCGGCTATAAAATCGGTGATATTCCGTTTGAAGTCACTTTTGTCTGCTATGTATAGAGGTGTTTTCAAATCACCGCTTGACATTAATCTTTGCTGTATTTTTTCTAAAGTCGAAATCATAATACTTTCCCCATTTGTTTTTCATTGCACATCTATACTCATAGTTCCTTTTAGAGTCAATGGTGGTACCTCCTTCGTTGGAAGCCTGGACACCGTAACTGTGGAAATACTTAGGCAGAAGTACAACTCTATTCATAAGTAATTCCTGTAACATCATATCAACATCAGAGATAGCCGGGTCCTTAAGATCGTACTTTGCTTTGAGTGCTTTCTTATTAATCCATCGAACGTGACCAGGCATCCCTTTAAAACAAAATTCCTTGTCATACACGTACAATGCCATTTGAGGATTGTCAAAGGCAAGTCCGAGATTCAGATCGTAAAGCTGTTGACCAATACGAAGTATTTCATTACAAGTCCTTTCTTTCCAGTCCGGATAATTCTCTGCTGTAATAGCAGTATAATTGTTAAGGCGATAACAAAAATGCTTTATATCATCATCGGCAACAAATATTACATCTTCGGGTGTATTCTCAATAATCCAATATAATGTTGACATGAAGCTATGTACCTTACCGCCACATTCAAGCGTAGCATCTTTAGGAATGACAAGCATATCATCTATGCAGGCATCCCTATAAGCATCAGCTTCCTCTTCTCTAACAACATAAGTACAGTATTCAAGACAATGTTTGGTCATTATCTTGTGAGGTCGCTGATACGACATAACATATATGTTAAACGTAATATCGGGTATCATAGAACTTCTTCATCTTTAATCCGTAGTTTAATTCGTATGTGGATGGAATTTCATAACCAAACAATTGTTTGCATCGCAGATAAGCCATATTGCATCCGGCTTGACGAACAAACGGAAGTGAAGCGTTGATGCGTGGATTTATTTCAAGTAACACTACTTTGCCATCTTTCTTTAGAATGAAGTCAAAAGCCACATTACCATCAAGCCCAAGTTCAGCTACAATCTTCTTCACAATATCATACGCCATATCATTAGATTGAATTTCTCCATACATAATGGATCCAAAAGCCATCATGTAGCCGACATACCCACAAATATGAGTAACAACTCCGTTTTTAGCAAGCGCACTCACTGTATAGTCTAATCCTTCAATTTTCTGCTGGAGAATAACCTTGTTTTTACCATTGCTAACAATAGATTTCAAATCATGCAAGGATATGTATCTATTCTCTCCAAACTTATTGAATAGAGAGGTGTCATTGCTCTTCCTGTCATCCACAACAGCAAACCCCTTACCTCCGCACAAATTATCCACCTTACAACAAATGGAGCTGTTTTTATATTTAAACATAGAGGCAAAAACATCCACATCAGAAACTTCATTCGGTATAATTTGTTTCGGCATCAAATCAGCAAAGCAACCATAAAGAGCAATCTTGTTGTTGGCAACCAGCAAACTATCAATAGAGGAAACAGAGACAAGAATACCGTTTTGCTCAAACTTCTCTTTAGCGCGAGCCATTATCTCCAGTTCCAATGTCGCTGTAGGCATAATGATTGAAATATCAAGCTCCTTACATAAAGATATGAGTGTTTCAATGTAATCAGGTGCAGCTACAGCCGGAACCACAAAATTACCGTCTGACAATTCAGCCGGTGGAAGATTAGCCGCAATAGAATTTGTAACATACACTTTTACCTTAACTCCATCTTCATTGTTTTTCAGACAATCTATAACTTCCTTTACGTGAATGGAGCAGCACGTAAGCAGCACATTGAAACCTTTCATCTTTTTTCTTTTTTAGGGGTTATTTGAGCTTTTATATCATCGTACCAAATAGCACGCGCTTTAATCTTTCGTTCTTTAGTGGCATTTTTAGATACCAGAACTTTCTTGTCGTCAATTCCAAGAGTACGGGTAAGATTCAAGTAGTCAATCTCGCTCCTGCACACAATCATCACGTAATCATACTTCTCGTATCGTATGAGTTCCATGTCCTTAATTTTGCTTTCTTTCGTATTTAGGTTCCCTAAATCGAGACTTAAATCAATCTTTAAGTCGGCAGTCCATTCCGCCAATTTATCCATATCCCATTCACCGGCATGGGTATTCGCTTTGATATTGATAGCCTTTAGTTCTGATTCACTGTAACCAATAAGGCGTTTGCACAAAACTTGCGTGTCCGGATTATCCATAAGAATAGAAACACGCTGATGTCCAGAAATGATGTTATTGTGTTCGTCAATAACAATAACACCAAAATCACCAAGATTATCAAGCGATTCTTTCAACTTCTCCTTAGCTTTTTTTTTCAGTGGCTTACGAGGATTACCGAATTCTGTTTTAAGTTCAGATACTGGCAGTTCTATTACTTCTATTCTTTTATCCATTGGTCTCTTTTTATAGTGAATGTATGTACATTAGGTCTGATTGGAGAAGTTCCAAGATCCTTAAATTCAAGTTTCAAAGCATTCTTCCATGCCGCAATATTACTAGGATTGATATATTGATAAATACCTTTCATTTTAGCAATACGGAAAGCATATTCAAGGATAAGGCGGTTACATTCATAGCCTACACCCTTGCCCCAATATGATTTATTGAGTATATGGGTGTGAAGTTCCCCAAATCCACACGCCAATTCATCTATTCTATCTATGAAGACATTGCCAATATAAGTGTCGTCAGCAAGAATGGCGAAGCGGATGCAGCGATTAAGTTCTACTTGCTCACGATAGAAATTGGTTTCAGATTCCAACGACAAAGGAGAATAAGGACTTTCGCAAATAGCGTACTTCCATATATCCTTATCCTTACGCATTTCCCAGCTGTATTCAGCATCAGATATTCTTTGAGGTCTTATCTTTATTTCCATATTTTCCGGTTATGTACAACTTCATACATTTTCTGTGCAAATGCCTGCCGAGCATATTCCCGACAGGCTTAAACACAAATTCAATCATTCTTCAAGCTACTTACAAGAACACTTATGCCATTTTTCGGCTTCTTTCAGTCGTGTCAGATGGCAATTCCCATCACCCCGTAAACTGCACAAGCTTTTATGTTCTTGTTTTTGCTTATCGCTACTATAAGGGTTGAGGTATCGGCAGGACTCGAACCTGCAATGCTTGGCAATCTTCACGTCTTTTGCGTAGAACGGTATGATTAGTTTTACATTGATGTCCCGTTTTCATAACATCGCAACCAAGTCTACTAAGAGTTGTCAGCGTCTAACCAATTCCGCCACGATACCAGTTGTCCGTCTTTCCGAACTATCATCGGTGTTGCAACCGAACCACCCGTTCACCCATGAGCTTACGCTGGGGAATGCTTTCGCATTCGTCTTAGTCTGTTCCTAGGCGCCAACATCATGAACCGCCATGTCGTCACCGTCAACTGCTGCATGATTTTGCAGAAATCCACCTTGATAAATACTCTTTGGGGCTTATTTCGGATTTACCCATACCCTTTCCACCTACTACTCTATCGGCTTTCCCATCTTCGGACAGACCCGACACCCGTCTTCGATTCGGATAGAGTGGTGTGTTCATTGATACAAGACTGCGGGAATTCAAGGACTCGAACCTTGTTCTTCGGATTTTCAGTCCGACGCATAGACCAACTTTGCTAAATTCCCTTGTTAGCAAATTGAAGGAAGCAAGATTTGAACTTGCAATCGGATGATATTCCACGCTGTCAGACTGTTTACGTCCATCCTTTTTCACCGCTGACAGGCGGCTACTTAACAATCCCATTTCTGTCATTCCTTCAATTTAGCTGTTTTCTCTTATTTCTGCCTCAAAAGTAACTATTTTTATTTGAATCTCAAATAAAAATAAGTAAAAAATACTATTTTTCGACTTTCAAGGTCTCAACTTTCCAACATTTCATCATGTGATCCGTTTCGCGTCCCATATTAAACCATTTACCTATATAATTTTCATGGGCTTCTTGTTCCGGTAGATTGATTGGAGTTATAAACCAGTCTTTATTTCCTCGCTTATCTTTCAGGTAAACTTTTACCGTTGTTCTCATAATTACTCCCCCCACAACTTTAGTGCAAGTTCATAATTCTTCTGCGCCTCGTTCACAGCTTTCTTGGCGTAAGTGAGAGTATAAGAGTGTGAACGTGGATATTTACCGGACTTTACACCCTCATGGTATTCTTTAGCTACTTCCAACTTATGTTCGTAGAAGTCGATACTTTCAGGCATTGAAAGATTGATAGTTTCAGCACGTTTTTCCCAATACTTGGCTACTCTTTCATGTTCGGCAGCTTTGTCACTAAACTCAACGCTTTTCCCCATGTTATTCCAGGCATCATCTATCATCTTGCGATGCCCTCGTTCGCTGTGGTGTCCCACTTTGATCGGCTCGCCTAAAGAAAGAAAATCCCGATGTTTGTTTGATTTCTGAAAATACTCATTACTCTTTTGTGCAGCCGATGATGCCCAATCATGCCTGCGTTCCGCTCTTTGCTTCGCCCATTCCTGTACATTGAAACCGTCAGCTCTAACGATTGAGTAGTAGAAAAATCCATCACGTTCAAATACAAGATTAAAGACGATACTTTCGTTCTCTTTACCGTACTTGGTGGTTACCTCGATAACTTCTCCTTTTTCGTGCTTTTCAGTGCACTTTGCCAAAAATACATTTGGACAGAATTTGTGATAAGTATTCATTGCTCTTATTATTTATAAATTTCTATACTTCGCCATTCTTTTGACATTCAGTTCCCAATCTGTTTTCACGTAATTCTCAACATCTTCTAAACTTCCAATCTTTTCGGGTATTGATGAACCACACATATAATATCCGAAACAACCATCTTTCTTATAGATGTATCCGTATGTTGTCCCTGATGGAGATTTGCAGATAGCTACTTTTTCTTTCATTGCTCTTAATTTTAAAATGATGGATCTATATAATGATTCTGATAATGCAGCATAAGAAGCACTCCGTCTTTGTACGACTGTCCTTCTGCTACCCAATATCCGTTTCTTCTTTTAGTGAATACTTTTGCACCGCCTTCAAGTTCGGGCAAAATTTCGTACTCTCCAGCGTAATAATCAATACACTTGGTTTGATTGAAAGTAACCTCAATCTTGCATGGTGATACTATTTGGGTTACAGTGGCTGCACGCTTATCTGAGTAATAGCAAACTGTACAACCTAGACCAAGTTTCGGTACAAGATTCTTGATAGCTTCCATTCGTTCTTTATCTTTTTCTTGTCTCCATTTGAAAAAGTCCTTTTCGTTAGACGGACACTCTCTTTTTTCTATTTCATGAAGAATTGCAAAACTTTCTTCACTTGTTAATTTACCCAATGTTTTCATTGCTCTATATTTTATCCGTTATACGTTGCTGTTATTTCCTTTGCATGAAGTTCTTTTCTCAACTCACTATTCTTGTATATTCTTACAGATACGATTCTAACCGTATCAGACAGGAAACGCCCACAGTCTTTTGTCATCTTTTGTTCCAACTTCAAAGCTTTCGCTAGATTTTTTGTACGCTTTTTTATGGTGCTCTTGAATCCGAAGACGAAATCTTCGGTGTCAATCTCGAACTGATAGGTGTCAGAGTGTAATATCTGGTTAAGCTCGGATGTCATTCGTTGTATTTTACTCACTGATTTATGTTTTAAAATTCAACAATTGCAATTTCATATTCAAGACCTGAAAGAACACCTTCAATCAAAGATTCCATTTGTTCCATTTCTTCCAATTCTGTTTCTTCAAACTCTTTTGATTCCCAGATGTTCGATGCAGTCCATTCGCCATTCTCTGAAAGGAAGCGATTATCTTCTATTCTCCAATAACCATTTCTCGCATCTCTTAAACTAATTTCAACTTCTATCTTTTTCATTGCTCTTATTAATTAATTTGTTATTTTCGATATGTAAAGATACAAATAATATATTGAATATCAGCATGTTACACCCAAAATATTCGGCACATAAACTATGTTTAACTATATGATTTACAGATACTTTGAAGCGAGAATAGCCCTGCTTTTCTCAATCTCCTTAGCAGGATCAATGCCAAGTTGCTGATAAAATAAGGAATTACCGGAAAGACTTTCGCTGGCAATCTGTAAAGTCCTGCGTTCTTCTTTGGTGAATCCAATGCGGAAGGTGCGGAAGATTAATAGTGCTTCTTTCAAATTTCCAGCACGGAGTAGAGATATCGCCTTATTAGTCTTTGTTTCCATTAATCTATGAGTATTTCCGATCCAATCATTTCATTTGCTCTACTAGCATTTACAAAATAAAAGCGTCCCTTAGAAACATAACTGTCTTCTGATGTATACACTTTTATAGCATAGTATTGCCTTTGAGCTTGTGAGTAACATATCTTCCAAATAGTTTTCCACTTGACAATGAAACGTGTTCTCTTGGCAAACGCCTGCTCAATTTCTTTTTCTTTAAACTGTATTCCTGCCAATGTCAACATATTATCAAATTTTATCATTCAACCATTTATCCCTTTTCTCTCTACACGCCTCTAAGGTAGGTGCGCAACAAGAAAACAGCTCGTTACTTTCAGTACGGTAGTCGTACTGGTACATTCTCACTCTCTTACCTCTCAATCTGGTAGTGTAGGTAGTGTAATTCTCTTTACTGGGTTGGCATACGCTGCAACCGTTTTTGTTTATTGAGTTCATAAGATAATATGTTTTTTAGGTTTCAATCCTTATAATCATTCATACTACCCCATCCACCAAATATATCTTCATCATTCTCACAATTAAGTCGGGCACGTTCTATTTCTTTATTCATACTATGTGAAAAGCCACCCAAACCTCCTAATGACAGGTCTCCAAATGATGAGTATTCTTGTGTTCTAGGTCTATATGTTTTACATATTCTGTATTTTTCAATACTTTTACATACAGGGTTATCTTTTTCAGACACTTTGTAGGATGTATATTCTCCATTGAATGTAAACGGTGTTTTTAACCTTCCCAATGCTTCCATGTCCTTTATATGCTTGTACATCATTTCAACCGGAAAAGTCATTGGTAAGCGTTCTTTCTTAATCATTATAGCTATCGCATCATATAATGCTTGCTCTTCATCGGTCAGTTTAAACCAGTCAATATTCTCAAAACACCACATTATATACCCTATGTGGGTAAGTATGATGTACTTTATATCTTGTCCTTTGTATTTACCAAAGGTTAATACTCTTTCTTGATTCATAATCTGCAATATTAATGTTTCACATTCAATCTTTCTTCACTCGTATCAAAAATCACAAGTGTGCGTATATTGCTTTTTCAAGCTCTCTAAGGCTTTTTCTGTAACTAGATATGCGTAGTGCTCATTACTGCCAATACGCTTGATAGAGCGTGTCTCTTTGAGGATAATAGGCTTATTAAAGATGACTTCATACCTACTGCTACAACTCGTTATCAGAAAATCAACGCTACGTTTATATTCGTCCAGTTCTGTTGCTTTGTATTCACCTTTAGGGATGAAATTGGGATTGGGTACTAAGTAGCCTTCTGTTACTAATTCGCCTTTTGAATCATACTTTCTCATCGCTGTGTGTATTGTGGTAGCCCGAAGGCTACCGGATTAATTACATTAAAAAACTTGAATTGAGACCAAACCTAGAAACTAAAGCGTTGTTTATCTCTCGGTCGGTAGGATTGTGATCAAACGCCCTGACGAAGTCATTATATCTACCTCTTATAACATACTTGTCTGTCATTATCTCTTGTCCTTGTCTGTCCGCCAATGTACCAACCGGATAAAAAGAACAACTATCAAAATAATGATCGTCTTTATTATAGTCGCCTGTTAACTTCATATAGATGCCGTTTACTCTTTGACAAAAAACTGCTTGTGTTTCTTTCTCGTTCATAATCATATGATGTTTAAGCGTTAATACCAATTGCATTTCTCATAAAGTCACTCGCTTGCTCTACTGACATATCCAATTTCTTTTGAATCAGAAGAATCATACAGCTTACTTGCTCTTTTGTATTTAAGTTACCTTGTACAAATTCTGACATGATGAACTTTTCTATTGTTCTTTGTTGGATTATTCTTGCTTTCATTAAACCTAGTTTTAAAAATGAGTATATAAACCTGTCACTTGTGTAAACACTTCTTGCAATTGTTCAGAAGAAATATCGCTCGTAAAATAAATCTCTTTGGTTTCAGAAAAAGAGAAAGTCCTTTTGTTGAATCTCGAGGATTTAATGAATCTCATAGAATAAACATCCTTGCCTTCTTCATAAGTGATAATTAATTTATCTGCGCCAGATTTATTTTTACTCAATTTAATGATCTGTTCCATATTGCCAGATTCATTTTCCATGTAACCGGTAAATTCAGAACCCGTCATAACAACAAATTTATGTCCACCAAGTTGTTGGTATAGAGACAACATTATTTCTTCTATTTGTTCTTCTGAATGTTTCATTGTGATATAGGAATTAAAAAGCCGGAAGAGTTTCTGATCGACCATTTGCATAAGCAAAAATTTGCACTATGTCTTTTGCTAATCTTTGACTATATTCTTTGTCACGACCATCATATCCATTTCTATTATGTTTTTTAAGTTCTTCTCTTACATTAGAAAGTAATGTTGCTGTTTTCGTACAGGGATTTGCATCAAATTTAGCCTGAGCTTCATCAAGTTTGACTTGCAGTTCTTTTCCTTTATTCATCCATTCTTCTTTTTTCATTACTCTTATGTATTATGCAGGGCTTTCACCCTACTTGTTAAACTATTATTTAATACCGCAAAGTTTTGAAACTTTCAACAACTCTTTATCGCTCATAAATATGAGGTCGAAGAAGATACCTTCATCAAAAGGTTTGTTTTGCAATATAGCCGCTGATTTCATTTCACTCATAATTTGAGCTATCAAACTACCTTTTACCTTATCACTCATTTTCTTTGTTGTCATAATCGTATATCTTTTAATTGTTATACTTTGCTTTTCTTTTATATAGCTAAGATACTGATTTATAGCGAGATATACAAATTCTTAAAACGGTTTATTCTTTGATTATCAGTGAGTTAAACAAGGTTTAACGAAGTAGAACAATAACACAGTAAAATCATTCAGACACTTCTTTGCTTTTCAATTTATCAAGAAACTCTCTATCTCCAGAATAATCAGCACCGATAGCTTTCTTGTTTTCTATGATCTGTTCAATGAGCTTAATACATTCCTTTTTAACTTCTTCTGCTTCATTATATCCACATGTTTTGTCAACCAATACCTCTATGTTGGACTTAGGCTTGGAAAGCTGTTCATTGAGGACTTCTAATCGCCAGTAGCAGAAATCAATAATAGCGATGCATTCTAACTTATTCATTATTAATATCTTTTCCCATGTTTGTTTTCTCGTAATTCGTTATATCTCATTTTCTGCTCGATATACCAAAACAGATCTATACCCAGCATATCAGCCAAGACAAACACCTGTGTAATCGCATAATTAACCCGCTCTTCCAATGAATATTTATAATTCATTATATCTTTTACGATGGCATAGATATTTTCAGTAAATGTTTTCTTTTTAGACACTACATTTACAAGTGCAAACCTATTAAGATTGAGGTTGCGAGGCCCAGCCAAATCGAGCAAACGGATAACGGCATCGGAAAGTTCTTCGGCTACAGTGCCTTTAATACAATAATCATACACCTTCTTGAAATCGTTCATAGGATATGAGATACCCCTCTCGAATTGCATTACATTGGGCTGTTTTCCTCTTCTGTCAGCTTCTACAGCTTCCATCAGTTCAGATATAACAAGGCAAATAAGGTGTTCATTGCTCAGTTCTGTATCATGAAATCCATGCTCGCAGGCGGTTTTATAAGCACGGTTACGCAGTTCGTTCAAATTGACATTCTCCATAATCATATAAGTTTTAATGCTTCTTGTATTCCAACTTCCAATGCTTCTTCATAGGTGTCCCACTGACCACCATCGTTAGGACCTTTAAATATTCCATCGGTTATATGAGTGCCATTATCAGCTTTGCATATATCATAGCCATAGCCGCAAGCGTTTCTAATGATGGAAATATGTAGGTTCTTGGTTTCACGTAGCCACTTAGCAGCAATCGACTGAGTTGGACGAGAATATGCACCTTTAGGCAAGTCCTTATTGGTTCGGAACACAGATTGCATCATCCGACCATTATCTTCCCTGATAATATCTTTACAATACTCATTAAACCCTTTCTCTTTCAGCAGCTTCGCTGTCTCTAATGTTATAAGTTCTTCGGTCATGACTATTCATTTTTAAGTTCTTTCAATACCTTTTTCGCTATCTCATAGTGAGATAACTGCCAATCAGAACAAATATCATCCGCTTCATCATCGTAATGATTGGCGTATACGTATAAGTCCAATTCTTCCCTAAACTGTTCTCCGCATAATCCATTGTCATCACAATCATCGTACATTCTCAATTCATGGGCAACTTCCTTACATTCTTGATGTGTGATAAAGTCATACACGACTCCGTCATATACATTTGTCTGGCGAACATATTTTTGTCCCGGCTGTATCTTATAGCCACAAAACTCACATATATGCTCTTTCTTGGCTGTTGGATAAGTTTCTTTTAGTATTGTTGGCATGGCTATTCCTCCTTTTCTTTAAAGTGTTCGATTAGCTCTTCAACGGTAGCCTTGTGATAATGATTATCTCGTGCACAATCATCGTCATTGGATTTACAAAAAATCCATTCTCCTATTTCAGCATAAACTGTTGCTTCTCCATTGTCCGATCTATCCCAATAATTTACATCGCAAATAAACCACTGATTTTCATTTGTATCATCCCTTAATGCAGCGATAGCCAAGAAAGGTTCTTCGTTGGTTCCGCAATCAATAAATTCCCCACATAAGAGGCTGTGTTTATCAAAAGGAATATCAAAAGAATTTGCAATCACATAATTAGGAGTATCAAATCCTTTCACTGGATATTGATAAGCCCATATTATACTGCAATTATCCGTCCATATTGGGGAATTTTTAACATACCCCAACTCCTCCAACTTCTTCCGAAGTTCCGGTGTATTTTTGCGTATAAAGCACGGTGTTGTAAATCCCATAGTTATTCCTCCTTATCTATCTTAATATCTGTTACTTTACCACGATTGACAAAGCAGAAACAACCCATCACATCGCACAGATATGCTTCATTCTTCATCTCACACTCATTGCATTCTTTATTCAACGAACATTTACTGCAATCGAAATTTATATTGAACGATTCACTCATTTCATGCAGCACTCCATTTATTATTATTCCGTTATTTATTTCCATATTCAATCTCCTTTTTCCTTTAATTCATTAATTGCAATACTCCTAATACTTCTAGAGCCAAATCCGCTATAAGTCAACGTTCCTCCATAAAACTCAATAGTGTCTCCCTTAACAGTAATAATAGTTCCGCCTTTTAAACGACCAGCTATATCATCTTTACAAGAGAATAGCATGATTATCATAAGTATAAGTAATACAAACCTCATCAGTCAGTCTCCTTTCTCTTTAATCCGTTCTAATACATCTCTGTTGGCTTCCAGTATTTCATCGAAAGAGGGGATGGGCATCCACAAATCATCATCAGATATATTACATGAATAATCATCACCATCCGAAGTATCCCATACATGATAGTATTTGTTATATACAAGAATTTCGGGTTCACAATGCCCGCTAATCTTTACTAATACAGGTTCGCTCTGCTCTGAAATTTTTTCTTCGTCTACTGGCGGCAATCGTTCTTTCACGCTTATCCACGGGGATTGCTTTGCGTGCCATTCTGAACCTTCTTTAAATCCTATTCTGAAACATTCTAATCGACTCCAATCAGGATGTACGCCGCTGATACTATTTACAGCTTCTTCTAATGTCTGTTTCATATCTGTTCTGTTTAAAACCATTCAACACTAATACATTTCTTGCAACAAGGGCATACAACCCAAGAGCCTTCCCGTTGGTCTGACTTTATATCAGGTCTTTCATATTCAAAAATGCAATCGCAATTAGAGCATTTCTGCTGTTTGCTTTTTATCGGCTTTTTACCTTGCTTAATTATTTTCATATCTTTCTTGTTTTGAGCCTAATTAGGCTACATCGTTAATACTAATTTCTCCTTTCAAAACTCGTTCTACCTGTCTGTCAATTATTTCTTGAAATTCTATCTGGCAGATAAGAGAACAGTCCGGTATAATCTCTTCTACTGGGTCTCCCCGCCACGTTGGTAGTTCATCAAGGAAGATACGACCGTCTTTATCCTTTAGGCAGGTAGCTCCAACTTCACGCTCAATCTGCGCCATTTGAGCAAATACTTCCGGGAAGTCCTTCCGGATTTTATTCCAGTATCCCATACCACCTTTCACGCAACCGATACAGTTGTTGTTATTGTAACCCATCTTGTACATAGCGGGGATTTCAATACCAGCTTTCCAAAGCATTCCCATCGCATCCTTTTTGGTTATCTGTCGCTCGATAAGTGGGAACAACGGCTTTGTATTAGGATATTGCTGTTTAAAGCGGATGGCTCGGTTTATCTCTTTAGGGTCGTAATCGAATCCCCAAACTTGACCGTCCCAAGAACCAAGTTTCTTTTCCAACTTGTAACGGACTTTCTTTTTCAGCTCAAGAGTACAAGCAGCACCATGCGCACCATTGATAAAACCTTTCCGTAAAACATCAGCAACACAAGTATATTTGTCGCTTCGGATAATGTGAATAGGCTGATCGTACCATCTTTCACAATCCGCAAGAAATCGGGCGTTATCAAGATGTCCGGAGCCAGTCTCTATGTAGTAAAGCTGTACATCTTTGTACAGACTCAATGCTATCTTACAAGCTACTGCGGATGTTACACCGCAAGAAAACCATGCTATTATCATTTGATTCCTTTCTATTCGTTGTTTACTTAATATCTACTCAATAAGTTGTAAAACATTCGTTTCTTCTCAATGTATTTTAGTCTGTTCCTGCGAAGCCCCCTTTTGTTCTTGGATACAATCATTTGACAACCTCTAACGCCAACATATATGAAACACGAATGATGTCTTTTAGCTTGTTTGAAAGCCCACCGAATCGCTTCACGACAATATCTGTAACTATCATTTTGAACACCTTCATAGCCTTTTCGCATTATGAAATGTCCAATTTCGTTAGCCTCTTCTTCTGAATAGCAAATAGTAAATATATTATTCATATCTGTTCTGTTATTAATTAGTTATATTGTTCAAAATTCGGAATCTGCAGGTAAAATGAAACTCTGGAAAGAGGTAACCAGCAACGATGCTCTTCATTACATGTATTCCAACAGTCTTGCCCAAATTTCGAATTTAAGGCATCTACAATATTATTTGCAATATTACGTACCAGTTGTGCATTGATCATCCTCTTGTACCCGATGGTGATAGTAGGCGTATAAAGCGAAACCTTATATTCACCTCCTTCGGTTATACTCCAGCTTCCTTGCGCTACTGTAATATGTGTGTTGGTTTCATCTTTATACTCCTGCACTATCCCTCTATAAAGATTGAAGGAGCTGAACGATCCTAATTCTGCTTTATAAACCTTAATGCCAGTTGCTTTTTCTAATAGTTTGCGAAGCATCCAGGCATCACGTACTACTGGAGACATACTCATATCTATCTTGTTATGAATATCAATTATCAAATATATGCGCAAACACACTCTTCTCATCAGCCAACTCCAACCCAAGCTGTGAAGGGAACCGCTTGATGTAATTATAAAACTCGAACATCTTCTTATCATCGTCTCCGCACCGGTCTACCAACAATCTGATAAACGCAAGAAGGCAATCGGAGTCGTTTCCAAAATTCTCCTGTGTGGAGAACTGGGTTTTGTCAACGCCCTGTTTCAATTTACGGATCGCGGCTATAGCTGTGTTGAAATTGCGTTTCGCATCGTGGCGCAACTCATAGCCTTGCTTCCCCATTTCACTTCTCAAATCATAGAGAAGGGTTTCTACAACATCTGTCAACACATAGATTAAGTTGAGAGTCGTATTAAGATTTGTTGTTCCTACTAACATGGTTTATTATAAATTCATATATAAACAAGTATAATCACATTCTTCATCGTAGTCATATTCAAGAGATACAGGTGCAAAGTATTGCTGTATCTTCTTTGCTGCCGTTTCATTCTTCCCCTCAAAAGAGAAAGTAAAAGAGCGTTACCTCTGACTGTTATTTCAACCGGTATGCCTGTTACCTTAGTCATGTTGTTTTCAAGTTCTTACTTTGTCATAATCATGCGTATTTAGTGGAATAAAAATTTATATGGTTAAAAAATAACTTCTTTGAATTCAAGGAGAGAAAGCGCATTTACTATACCATTAAAAGAATCAAAATCTTTTTTTACTCTTCCAAACTGATATGAATAAACCTCTTTTCCGTGTTTACGTCCCATACTGATGATATATTTATAACCATCTTCCCGGATAACAGTAACGGGATAACCTTCTGTGATATTATCAATTATTTTTTGTTCGTTTAAATCTATCAAGTTCATTGCTCTTATCTTCTTATTGTTAGTATTATTGGTTTCTTTTAGTATTGTAAAGATACTTTATCTTTATTTGAAATACAAATAATCTAATTTTGTAATTTCATGCTTTAACTTAGTATAACTGCCTATTTTCTACGTGAATTTCCAAGCAATGGAATTACATTAAAACTCTTGAACCGGTCAACAAGGCGATTTACAAAACGCTTTTTAAATTCATCTGCATCAAGATTGCTGGTTATGTGATACATCTTACCAAATTGCTGATAAATTTCATATCTTGCATATAAAAATTCATCTATCACACTGTTAAGACTAGTACCATAACTTTTCTGATTCTCCGTTTCCACCCCAATATCATTCAAACAGATATTAAACGGTTCCGGCTTAAACCCTTTTGACTGTCCCTCATTAAATGTATGCCTGTCGATATGACCATTCATCTTGTAATAGTTCATCATTTGAGTAACTGATAGATTTTCAAAAGTATTCGGATTATGAGTCAGCCGTAAATAATCAGAAAAAATCTGCATAAGCATAGTTTTACCAGTACCAGGCTTCCCGACAAGTAACAGGTTTTTATGAATTTTATAATCTTCATCCGGGAAAACCTGCTCTGCATACCGACAACCATTGAAGTAGTAAAGCAGGAAAGACAACACTTTCGAGTTGTTCTTGTCCACTTCAAACTCTCTGAATTCACGCCCCATATAATTATTCCCAAGAGATTTTATCAAATTCCGATGGGCATAGAATTCATTCGGATTCGTCAAATCATATTCAAAATCTTGACGAATAGTCTTTCTGTGCCGTTCCACAAGATTGTATATCTGTTCCTGTTTTAGCTTCGCAGCGAACGACTTTTCCAGTTGGATTTGTTGCAGTTGGGCTGAAAGCTTTTGCTCTTCGTTTGTCATCTTCTTGCTTTTTAAGGTCAATATCAAGCCATCTCGAAAAATGTGACATGGCATCTTTAGGGGATTTTTGGATCTCTCCCTCGTTTTGCAATTTTACAAAAAAACGCTTCAAACATTCGTGAAATGTTTCAACGGTAAATTCCATATGTCCGGCAGAACGGATATTCATAACAAATGGTTCTATCCACGATACATTCAATGCAAGTTCATTGTAACATTCCTTCAAAGGTTTATCGAAAATATCCGGTGGAGGAAATTCTTCTCGCGCTTGCGCACTAGAGAGAGAATTATTATCAGGCTCATTATCAGGCTCATTATAGTTAGCGTTGTTACCGCTTGTTAGATTTGTTACATCTTGACAACTTGTGTTACCTTTGTTATCATGTGTTAGATTTGTTACAGGAGTCCCATACCGGTTTGCCATTCCTTTCCTTCCTGCTTCACTCCTTTTTTCAACAAGGCAATTATACTTATCATTATTAGAGTCTATTTGCTTCTTTATAAAAGAAAATGCCATTTTAGCCAACGGTTTCAGCTCCGACAGTGTCCCCGATGCAGCATACTCAATAATTGCATCGTACACTTCAAGTCTGACCTCCGCAGGATATTCCATCAGCACTTCCTGCCATTCAATATAGAAGACAAATGATTTTCTTTTTGTATCCTTTTTCATTATGCCTATTATTTGACAATCAGTTATTTATATATTGTAAAGTTAACTTTTTATTATGAAATTACAATAAGTATATTTCTGAATATCAACAGTTTAAACATTGTTTATCAGTATCCTGCTTTATTAAGTCTTAACGATTCCTTCTCAAAACTTAAAAGCGTACGAAGAGCATCAAGTTGGTGTACACACGAGGCGTTAAGCCTATCCAACCGGTCAACCAAGAACGCTTCATCTTCCGCGATACTTTCAAGCAGGGCATTCTGTATTTTTGCAGAAAGACAGTTTTCTTTGGCGATCTGAATAATGGTATTCTGTATTTCATCTGACTTTTTTCTGCGAAGCATTTTCTTTGCATCTGCAAGCATTTCTCCTGTACGCATCATATATACCATTATTGTCGATATGCGCTCCTGAATTTCTTGCGGGTTATTAGAGCAAGTAATATTCAGATAATCGCTTATTTCCTTAATTTCCTGTTCCATGATTATATGTCATTTAAGTAATCTGTTACGACTTTCATAAATTCATCCAAAGACCGGCAGACTACGTATTTGTTCCCGGCAGCTTCACACTCTTTCTGCCATTCTTTTTGCACCGGTCTTTGGTATTTATCCGGCTTTTTCATTTCCACACACAAAGCTCCATAGAAGCGATTGCTTTTTAAAAGAATTAGATCGGCAACACCGGGAAGCATCCCTTCATCCTTCATGTATTCTCCGTTTCTTGCACTTCTTCTGGCAGCGTTCGGGACAGCAAACAGCATATCTTTCAGCTTGGGGTATTCCAATCTAAACCACTTCACGCAAGCGCATTGCATCTTATGCTCATCGTTCGTTGGTTTCTTACGTGATTTAGCTTTGGATGCAAGTTTAATCATCTCCTCGTATGTCATCGCTTTCTTTGTCTTGTGGGGTTACTACTGTATCTTTTCCGGTCTTGTCAACTACGACCTGCTTTCCTCCTACGGTAATGGTTGTTTTGCAGCCTTCTGGAAGGGATTGGATGAAGTTACGAACAACGGGAGAGTTGGCGTTTTCGCTAATAGTATCTGACATTGATACTTCTGCGCTGTACGGATATACATCCATAATGGCAGTTTCCGCTACCGATGCAATCTGATAGTCAGCCATTGTACCTTTCATACCTTCGTCCAATTTCTTCACTGCGTCACGCAAGTCGGCAGCTTGTACCAATACCTGGGTAGACGTTTTTTTCTCAGCACCGCTTTTCTCGTCCAATGTGATGAAAACCAGCTTGCACTTGAACCAACGGTCGGCAGCTTCCTCTTCGCTGGGGAACAATTCGCTGTAGTTGGCACGTTTGATGTCAGATACCGTGAATTCTCCAGAAATGAACGGCGTCATTTCCTCAATGATGCGTGCTTCCGCTTCCGTGAAACTGAGTGCGTCTACCAGATAAGGTTCAGTAACTTTTTTATTCATTCCGTTATCCATTGTCTTTTCATAACGGATTTTACATTCAAACCATGTGTGTAGCATAATTATTCCTCCTTTATATTTTTGATACCATCTTCAAGCATTTCAGATAAACAAGTTCCTCCATTGTAAAACTGCATGATATAACTGTAAGTTCCGTCATTGTTTGGAGTTAGGATTGACACGCCTTCTGTGTCTTTTTCTTCCTTATCTTCAATGACTTCCCAAAGAGTGTTATCAACTTCAATCACAATAGCTGGATATGGTTCCGACAACAATGCCTCTTTATAGGACTTATAGTATTTGCCTAAGCCTAATCCAATAGACTTACATTTCTTCTCGCACCATCCTTCAACGGTGTAATTATCTAAATCGACTTTTTTTATCTTACCGATATGCCTTTCCAATTCGCTCATAATTAATCCTCCTCTTCTTGTATAATTCTACTGATTAAATCCTTTTTCCATCCTTGAATAAATCCATTTTCATCAATATTCATAATGATGTAGTCGCCATATCCTTCATCTGCCGGACACATAATCTTAGGTACATAGCCGTCATAAGAAGCAATGGCGATGTGGTCTTCATCAGTAATATCGCATATAAAATCATCGCACACTTTATAGTGAACATTGGCAGTTGTTCCTTGCGTCCAGTTGACTATTTGTCCTGTCTCAATTGCTATAATAGGTCGCCAACGATAATGGTCTGAATATATATTGTAATCAGCCTCTTCTTTTATTTGTACGACACAAGGCATAAGAGGTTTACCTATACCTTTACTCTCGCACAAATCAATGTCCCTCACTCCGTTTACTTTTGCGTCTTCCCAATAGCGTACACCTGCATCTACTTTCAAGTAGACTGCCTCAAATTCGGTTGGTTTGTTGACCGTAATTTTCATTGTTCTATTTTCTTTTGAATTTTCTTTATCATGTTTCTGAATTGCCTTGCCTTATCTGCTTCGCAAGGTTTAGTAGCGGTTTTGTCTATCAGATTTGCACCATATTCAAGCATTCTAACAATGGAATTCAAATCTGTATTGCATAGGGTATCTGCAAGTTCAATCTTGTCGAAATCAATATTATTGTCATTCATGAAGTCGCCAAGAGCGATTATATTTTCACGAGTTGTGGTAACAGTAAAAGTTCTCGTAAGAAGTTCCGGTTCCTGGACTTTGGCTTGCTCGACAAAGGCAGGTGGTTCATTGGTGACCTGCTGACAGATTCTTGCAAACGGATTGACTGGATTCTGCTTGGCTCGTTCTGTCTCCTCTTTCATTCGTGCTTCTTCAGCGGCTTTTCTTTCCTGTTCGACCTTGCTCCGTGCTTCCTCTGCTGCTTTGGCACGCTCACGCTGTTCCTTCAGGCGATTGGCATACTGTATAGTGGATGCGATATTGAGTGTATCCATGTAATAGGTGCGAAGGACATCGAAATCTTCACCAAAACCTTTCAATGTAGATAGCTCGTTTTCTACCTTAGCAAATATAGCATCAACGTCAGAGCAAACAGATTTCATACTGGCTGACTTGTTAAGCCATTCCGATTTGAAAACCTTATTGAAATCTAAAAGGTTAACATTCAGACCATCGAAGTAAGTTTTGATAGTGACTTTCTTCTTGTCCTTGTATTGCTGCTCATTCTGTTTTACTACCGTATCAATCTTAGCGGAGCATTCACCGATGAGTTTTACCGTTTCATTTACTACTTCCTTGAATTCTCCAAAAGGTTTCATAAACTCCTTCTCGATTTCAAGACGTTTGGCGTTGAGGGCTTTCGCTGCCTTGTTAAGAGCAGCCTTGTCTTTCTTCGCTTGGTCGATATTCTCATCGTTATAATTGGTAATATCATACATTGGCAGGGCTGATTTCACCATATCCCTGATCTGAATTGCGTTGGTGGTAAGACTACCTAACGTCTTTTCACTTACGACCAGTTCGAGGTCGGTTTCTTGGATTGCTAATTGTGTGTTCATTGCTCTATCGTTTTTTTAATCAACATATGAAGTGTGGCAAAATGGACAACCGGTAGTAAGTTCTGTACTCGCTCTCTCAACTGATATTCCACCTTCGGAATAAATTTGCTTTTTACAACGGTAGCATATACCATTAGACGGGGCAAACCCTATCCCTTTTGAAAAATTATCAGCCATCCAATCAGCTTGGTTGTCTTTGGCTAATTCTTTCAAGTATTCTTTTTGAGCAATTATTGCTTGCTGAGCATTATATGTTTTCTCCATTATTACTGTTTTTAAGTTGTTTCTGTTTCTAAAAGCATCATGTTGTTCTTTAGTTTTAAGCCATTGAAGGCATCTTTTCTCAGTAGGGACAGTAAGCTGGGCTATAACTCCAAGCATTTCATCGAATGATAGGTCTTCTGTACTTTTATCATCGACATGGACATCGAAACATCCATTATCCAACTGTTTGATTATAATATCTGGCTTCATTATTCTACATGCTTTAAGTTTCTACTATATTTATCAGCTACACGTTCAATGACTTCTGCATTTTGTTCGGAAAGCCATTCTTTGGCGACATTCCACGAAATGCTTTTGGATGGTTTGAAATTATCCAGACGGGTAGAATGATGAGACAATTTCCCCTCAGTAGGTTTCAATCCTTTGTCGTGGAGTTCACATAAGCCATTGTGGAAAAACACACAGTAGGCGTCACCAGCTATGGCTTGAATCATTGGAATAGGAACATCAATTACACCCATTATCACGCCAACTCCCCAAAGGGTTGGAGCCAACTTATCGGCATATCCTGCATCTATAAGCCTTTCTATATCCTGCGGAGTTCCGAGACATGGAGTATGACATTGCATTTTGCATAATGAGCATTTGCATTCGCATGGCTTCCTGCCGGTTTTACGGATAATACGATGAAGCTGCGTTTCTTTTATTAATAGTTCTCCAATCATTCTACATCAATCAGTTCTTTGACAATATCATCAGCCACACAGATGCGTTTCTCCATTTCTGCAAATACCATTTCATCCGGTATTATCCTTACAATATGAATAGGAGTATTTTGGAAAGGATTGTAAACAACAAAATCAGTCCATTGCGCACCAGTACACATCATGTGAGCCATACACTGGTAGAAATATTCAGGTTTGGTATCAAGCAGCGATTTATTGTCGTATATTTCGCTTCTATACTTCATGAAAGTACTTTGAATCGGGCATTTGATTTCCAAACAGCCTTTTTCACCGGTTTCTTCATCATAATAATAGCCATCAGGGCTACTTGCGAAATACTCTATAGTAGGATGCTTACATGACCCTGTTTCAACAATATGTCGACCTGTGATTCTCTCATACAGTTCTCTGGCATTTTCTTCCTGATCTGTTCCCCATTGCATGGATTTGGTATTAATGCAGACCTGATGCAAATATTTCTCAAACTCGACATCATCATTGACAACTTCAGGATTCATATCTCTTTCTGATGCAACTTGATAAATATAAGTTTTGGCTGTATCGGAGAAGTAATCAGTTCTTCCTTTTTTCATTAGCAGTCCGACCTGCGACCCGGTGAAATTACCGAGCCGCTTGCGGAACCATTCTATAGAATGTTGTGCTTCCATTACAATAATGATTTTCGGGCAGGTTTATTATTCGCGTAATCTTGAGTTTGGTTTGCAGGTTGCTCCGGTTGGGGCTGCTCTTTGACACCTGCGGCTTTTGCAGCAATCTCGGCAAGCTTGTTTTTCGTACCTTTATCCGGGATTTCTTCATACTCTGCATCCTGAATATCATCAGCTTCTTCTTTGGTTATTAATCCCATTGAAATCTCCGGGCAATATACACGTTGCCAAAAAGCAGCAGCACGATAGCGAAGCATTTGACTGGGCATTGATTGCCATTTTGAGCCGTTCTTCTTTATCCAGCCCTCTTTGTCCGCCATCCCAATAGTTATCCAATCACCATGAAGCGGTTCTTTATGTTCTTTATCGGATGACTCATAGGCAATGCAGCGACATCCATATTCCAAAGTACCTTCCTCTCCCTTAAATTCATAACGAAGTGGGGAAAAACGTCCGCTTGCGTTGATTGTCGCTATCAGAAATTTACTGCTAAAAGCTGGATTGCCATGTACGATATAAAGATTTTGCATACACATCAAAGGGTTACATCCCATTCTCATAGCCATATCCAATGCAATAACGCAGTTCCCGATGTTCCCTTTATAGGTATCCGGGACGATAGTACTTTCGGTGTACATTTTTGCCATGCGTTGCATAACTTCAAATTGTTTGACAGTCTGTCCTACAGGTGTCATTGCAAATTCTGCTGCCTGTTTAGCTTGAATAATTTGCAACTCAGTTACTTGATTCTTTTCTTCCATTGCTCAATATTTTAAAGTTTAACAATATCTCGAAATTCCAAGAGATCGACATAAATTGTCTCGCTCCGTCTCAAATTCATCATCTTCATAATCACGCAGCTCCTTCTCTGCTAAAGCTATGTCTTCTTGAATAAGATTCACAACCTCTTGCTTATAATCACAGTTGTATAATGATACCACTTGATTTTCAGTCATTCTATTCACTGCATCTAGTTCAATGTGCAGATCTTCAAGGCGCATTCTTATCTGACTATTCATGGTATTTATCATTAACAGGTTTTTCATCTTCAGGCTCCTTATCATACGTCTTTACGCAAAGCGACATAAAAAGAAACACTACGAAAGACAGATAGAATATCACATTAGTTTCTTCCGAAAATAAAACCATCGTAATAAATGATAGAACCCAAGTGAAAATTATAGAACTTCGTTTCATAACTTATTGATTATTAATTCTTTTATTTGATATAAAGTTAACTATTTTTACTTTAAGCTCAAAACGTTAAAACATTTAAAATCAGCAGCTTAACTTTATATAACTATTTGACTTTCAAATAATCAACATTTTAAAGAAGCATACTTCAATACATCATAAGCATTACAAAACCACTTTCCGTTTTGCTTTTGCGTCCTTTTCTCGGCACGAATCTTACCTTTGCTTATCAAATCAATGAGCTTTGATAACCCACCAACAATATCGGCTGCTTCATCACGCCCGAATGTCTTATCATTAAGGACAATTTTTAGAACGTTTTCATTCAGCATAAAAAATCATTTTTATATCATTACACCTCTAAGAATATTTAATTCAGTAGCTTGTATTTTCAGAACCCTCTCCTAGCCAACCTATTGTAACTTTACTTCAATCTGGTCACTGTGATTATTTTTTCCTCTCTATTTATTGATGTAGTAAATACCATCCCCGTAACCGTTGATATACTCGTACAAATAGATTTTACAGAAAGCATCTTTTCTATTGGAAAATCAACCGATGCATCTTTCTCCAATGCTCTAATAACAGGCATCATTTTTATTTTTTTATTTACCATAAATGCAGTTTGTTAATTTGTTTTCTTATTTTTGTATTGCAAATATAGATATATAAAATAGAATGCAATAGGAAAATCTTAGGAAATTCCCGTTATTTGCATTTATTAACTCAAGACGGCTATGAATGTAAATAGTAGAATTTTAGAATTTGTGTCAGCAAAAGGGCTTTCTGTTGCTGAATTTGAGAGACTTTGTGGGCTTTCCAATGGTTATGTACGTAAAGTGAAAGATTCTTTAGGGAAAAGAGGATTATCAGACATCCTTAGAAAATTCCCAGATTTAAATTCGGATTGGTTGCTAACAGGAAAAGGAGAAATGCTTCTTCCTAACCTAACACAGCAATCTATTATAAGCTATACAACAGGAGTTCCTTATTATAATGTGGATTTCATTGGTGGGTTTGATATTGTCTTAAATGACCAAACCATTAATCCTGAATATCTAATTGACTTCAAATTATATAATGAAGCTACCTGTTGGTGCAATGTTACCGGTCATTCTATGGAGCCGGAAATTGCTCATGGGGATATTATTGCATTAAAAAGAATAGATGACTTTTCCTTTCTTCCATTTGGAGAAGTATATGCCATTGTTACAACCAACGGAATGAGAACTATTAAAAGGATTGGACCGGCATCCACTCCAAATAACTACGCACTCATACCAACTAATAAAGCACCGGAATACGGAATACAAGAATTACCCAAAAAGATGATTAGATATGTGTATCATGTTTTAGGATGCATGAAACGACTTTAAATCTCATACTATGGATATCAAAGATTCACTTCTGCAACTTGCAGACAAAATAAGGAAACAAAAGGGGGCGATCCAAACAGAAGAAGCAACCAAAAACGCGTTTATCATGCCAATGATTGCAATGCTGGGCTACGATGTATTCGACCCATTCGAAGTTATCCCGGAAATGGATTGTGACCTCACTCAAAGAGGAGATAAAATCGACTATGCCATCATGAAAGACGGCGATCCGATTTTACTGATTGAATGTAAACACTGCAATCAGAGATTAGATGTGCATGGCACGCAACTATCCAAGTATTACGCTGCTTCAAATGCCCGTTTTGGTGTACTTACAAATGGCATAGAATACAGATTCTACGCAGACCTCAACAAAAGAAATATCATGGATGAAAAACCGTTCCTGATAGTGAATTTGCTTGATTTGTCAGACAGCGATATCGAGCGAATGAAGAAGTTCCACAAATCATACTACAATGAATCCGAGATTCTAAGTACTGCACAGGAGTTACAGGCTACCATACAGGTTAAAAATATGATGGAACAGATTTTCAAGCAACCGAGTGATGAGTTCGTTAGATACTTCGTACGTAATCTGAATGACGGCAAATCAACCCCAAAGTTGGTGGAACAATACAGACCAATCGTAAAGAAATCAATCGCTTCTATCATTGACGACATAATTTCAGACAGGCTGAATATCGCAGCCAAACAAACCGACATGGCAGATACTACTCCAATAGATAAAGAGACAAACGACGCCATGACGCAAGAAAAACATGATGCGTACAATATCGTCAGAGAACTTATCGGGGAACAAGGTGAAGTATCGTATACAAACTTTAAAGGATACCTGCTAATTTGGACAAAATACGAATGTTGGTGGGTGTGCCGCATATCATTAAAGCCATACAGCAAACGAATATGCTTTACTACGGAAAACAGATGTGGGTACAAATGGAGCCAAATACAATCTGTGGAAGACATCCGGAATTATTCAGACGAGATAAAAAACGCCTTCAATATAGCGAAAAGGCAAAGAGAACAATACTTATTAAAGAAGCAAAAATAAATTATGAAAAAAATTGTACTTCTATTAGCTGTCTGTCTACCAATAATAGCAGCTATGTCGCAAAACACCTCTAATCAAAAAACTGATTCACATAGTAACATGACACAAGATTCAATTCTTGCAAAGTCAGATACCTGCAAACTTATGCCTAAACATAAATCTATCACAGCACAAGATTCAATTCTTGCAAAGTTAGATACCCTTTTGCAATTAAATAATAACTTGTTAGAAGATATTGAACTAAATACAGTTCATCTAAAAGAGAGATATAAATTATATCCAACAGAAAATATTTATACATTATTACAGTTAGACACATGGACTGGGAGAATAGAACAGGTCCAATGGTCGTTAAAACGCTCTGAAGAAGGTTCATTTACTATAAATAGCGATGATTTATCTTGGTCTAATAGTCATTTTGAACTATATCCGACAAAGAATATGTACCAATTCATGTTACTTGATACAATGAATGGACGAAAATGGCATATACAGTGGGGACTCAAAGATAGTGAACGTTGGATTCGAAGGATATACTAATAGCTTATCTCCCAAGACTCACATAAAAACACATTTATGGAGGGATATTCCTGAAATAGGAAAATTTAAGGCAACTAATTCATTGCGAGTTAGTTGCCTTTTTTGTAT